>Ga0208375_1002314_pt1 | contig 18294 bp, 23 predicted proteins | sample RifOxyD1_FD_184038 | JGI IMG/M metagenome (GOLD analysis project Ga0208375, IMG submission 184038) | Soil microbial communities from Rifle, Colorado - Rifle Oxygen_injection D1 (SPAdes) | ecosystem: Environmental > Terrestrial > Deep subsurface > Rock core/Sediment | place: Rifle, Colorado... | reverse complement strand
AACTGAAGAAGCTGGGCTTCTATACAATTGGGCAACTCCATCCTTAGGAGAGAAAAAATCAGGCAGATCAACGGCAGAAAACCCAGGTACTCAGGTTATTATCTATGGTGTTGCACCTAAAAGTTAATTATTAACTCCAACATCTTTCTGATTCATTCATTTTAGTGCTTAATAACTAGTAATCTGCTATATGCAGAGGTAAAATAGTTTTTATGAAGCTTTTATTAACTTCGGCAGGATTAAGTAATCAAACCCTTGTTAATGCTTTTAACAAGTTAGTCGACATACCCAGTGAAAAAATTCATATAGCTTTCATTCCAACTGCCGCTAACGTTGAAGTTGGTGATAAAGACTGGTTGATAAACGATTACGCAAATCTTAAGAAACAAAACTATATTGTTGATATTGTTGATATTTCTGCATTACCTAAAAAAATCTGGCTTCCAAGAATTAAAGATGCAAACGTAATCTTTGTCGGTGGTGGAAATACCTTTCATTTAATGTATTGGTTTGAAAAATCAGGGTTAAAAGAATTATTGCCAGAACTTATTAAAACAAGAGTCTATGCAGGTATTAGTGCAGGAAGTTGTATTACAGGTCCTACAATTTATAATTCAGTGCAAAATCTATTTGGAGAAAAATATGAATTAAAAATTAAAAAGGGTTTAAATTTAGTTAACATTCAAATTATTCCACATTTAAATTCCGATTATTTTCCTAAAATTCGTGAAGAAAATTTAGAAATTGCATCAAAGAACTTAACTGAACCCGTATATGCAATTGATGACGATTCTGCAGTTATAGTAGATGGAGACAAAATTGAAATAGTATCAGAAGGTAAATAAAAGAAATTTAATTAAAGATGGATACATTATCTACACACGAATCTAAAATATTGACTCATGTCAAAAAGCTTAATGTAGTTATTCATCCTCTTTGGGCAATACAACCTTTCACTAAAGATGCTGTACGGTTTGATAAAGAGAGAAACGAACTCGCAAGATCAATTACTCAAAGAATGGTTGCCACAGAAGATGGTGAATTAACATTAATAATGCCACTTGTTATTGAGTCAATGCACGAAAAATCGTTAAGAAAAAGTATAGTAGAAGCAAAAAAAGCTTCAGAATTTATTCAATGGCCAGATTTGTACAGAAATGTTATTCAAAAAGTAGGACATGGTAGAAATACCTTATTGGGTAGAAACATTGTTCCGAACGATATAGATAAAATAGGTAATCCTTACACACTCGAAATTGATTTAAGGAAAAGAGGATTTGTGATAGATGATACTACTGAAATAATTGTAGGTGGGGAAATGCTTAATGCGTGCTTAAGAAAAGGTATTTTTACATTATTTGAAATTCCTCAAATCAAAAGGATAAAAGTTGACACGAAGTGTATTCTTGATGGCGGATATCTATTTGGCTCAGATTTAGATCTCAAAGAATCAAATTATCAAACATTTGAAGATGAATTTAAGAGGTCAGGATTTGAAATTACAAAATCAGGAGATTATTACAACATTCAAAGAAAATAAAAATAAGTTATGATTATAGATAACTATAAAGAATTTTTAGATACATTACTGGACAACATAAATAAATATAAAATTGATGTTTCAGATTTCGACCTTGATCATATAGGTTATCAGTGTTCTTCAGATAATGATTATGACAATCTAAAGAATGAAGTGGATGAATTTGCTACATTAGTATCTGAAAATATAGTTGGTGGGAGAAGAGTTGGAATATTTAAATTAAGCACTCCATTAAAATATAAAAACTGGAATATTGAAGCTTTTGAAATTATTGCCCCAAAGAAAAGTCATATCTGTCCATCTGCACTGGAACATGCAGAATTCGTAATAGATTCTGACTTTGAAATATTTGTTAAAAAATATCCAAATATTCCTTTTGATACCAGTAAAATTAATCAACCTATTTTTCCAATGGTTACTTTGAAGTTATCAGAAAATACTCAAGTAAAGTTTCACCTAAAACCAGTGTTAGAAATTGTTAAGTCTTAATAATTGGCTTCATATTTGACAAATCAATACAATGATATCAAGATGTGGTCGTTAGTTTATAGAAAGGGGGTGATTTAATTGAAAAAATTAATTGCAATTCTTTCAGGACTTCTAGGTGTTTTCCTCTTTGTAACTTTAGTTCACGCGGCACAACCAGATAATAAAGGATTTGATGAATTTGGTTATAACTACCAAGCAAGATTATTTTCAGGTTCTGCTGATGGAGTAGACAGACTACTTGATGGTAAAGTGTGGGGAGATCCAACCTATGCAAATGATCATTTAGTTATGAAATGGTCAAAAGCTTGGAATGATGCAAAGTTTGATGGCAAAGCATGGACTTGTGATGCTTGGGAAGATAACGAATGGAGTGGTATGACAAAAGATGGTAGCCAAGAAGTATGGCATTACAAAATCTCTTGGGTAGGTCCTGAATTAGATGCTAGTCCTTGTTGGAGAGATGGCGGTTATCCGGTTTGGGGATCATTCGAGGTATTTTTCTCACATGGTTCTATAGATAATGTTCACGAATGGGAGGTACACGCACTACCAAGTGGGTATGGTTCTTATTGAGGTCTGAAAAAAAACAATCCTTTGAATAATCAGGGGATTGTTTTTGGGTTATTCTAGAGATTCTTTAATTCATTAACTTTGAATAATCAAAATGCCAAATATGTGACCTAGGCAGGAATCGAACCTGCAACCTCTTCCTTAGAAGGGAATTGCTCTATCCGTTGAGCTACTAGGCCAGTTTACTTTTAACTACTACTTGCATATTGTATCAAAAACTTCTTTAATTATCTTGTTATTAAGTATGACAAAAAATGGTTTTGAGTTACCTAAAAAAGTAGGAATAATTTATTCTGACGCTAGACGTGAGTATTTTCCCACTGAAGAACAATACATTACTGAAAAAGATGCAGAACTTGATGCCAAGAGAGTAGCTTCCTATATTGAAAAGATGGGGATTAAAGTATTTTTGTATCCTGGGAATTCTTTAATTTTTAAAAATATTAAAAATGACAAACCGGACATTATTTTTAACTTGGTTGATTCTGTTAAAGGTGTTGAAAGTTTAGCTGCATCTATTCCTGGAGTTTTGGAGGTTATTGATATTCCATATACAGGAGCTGACATGTTGGGAATGAATATAGGTGGAAGTAAATTTTTAGTTAAGAAAATCATGCAGCAAAACGGTATTCCAATTCCTAATCATCAACTTTTTTACACTCACACAGATTACATTGATCCAAACTTAAGATATCCATTAATCTCAAAACTTGATGAAGTACACGGTGCCGTGGAAATTACAAAGGATGCAGTTTCTGAAAATGAGAAACACTTAAGGGATAGGTTAAAGTTCCTGATTACTACCTATAAACAACCTGTGATTGTTGAGGAATTTATAGTAGGTAAAGAAGTAACCGGAATGCTTTTGGAGGGTTTAAACAAAAAAGTATATTTGGCTGAAAAAGTATTTACTAAACCTAACGAAAAATATCTTTTTGCTACTTTTGACGATCAATGGACAGATCATGCATGGAGTAGTTACCATTATCAAAAATATGATGATCCAATTCTTAGGGAATACGTCAAAAAAGCTTTTGATGTTGTCAAAATGTATGATTATGGAAAGTTTGATATTAGAATTGACTCCAGTGGAAGGTACTTTTTCATAGACAGTAACTGCAATCCTGCGTTTGGTCCAATGGAATCAGATGTAGCTATTTCTACAATCTTAAATATGTATGGAGTGTCATTTGATGAAATTTTAACAAGACTTTTAATTAACACCGTCAGAGACTCAAAAGGCAAAGAGAGACTTCCAATTCCTGAGAGTAACAACTAGAATTAAAGATATGTTTTCTTTTAACGAAATTAAAAAATACATAATCCTAGGAATATTAGCAGCAATTGCCCTAATTGGACTTCTAATTGCTGTAAAGTAAAATATTTTTTTATTTTAAAAGCTTTTTTCTTAATAGTGTTAATGCACTAAGACTCTCGGTTTCTTTTTTTATTTTTCTAAAACAAAACAGTGGTTGAGACTCATTAAGTCTTGAGGGATCACAATATTGACCTCCTGATCCTCTTACCCTTGCTATACAAAATGAGCAAGAAGACGGAAGTTCTTCTCCTTTACCAGCTATCATTTCAAGTGTCATAACTTACATTTAAAATAAATTTAAAAATTTATTCAATTCTATATTTACTATGGAGTTTAGTGATACTATTACTATTCACAAATATAATGGAGAAGAGGAGTCTTAATTATATTTTTTCCAATATTTCATTAATAAACTCAATTTTTCTTGTGTAATACTCCTTTACACTTAAATTGTTACAGTTTTCTTTTAATTTTTTGTATTTTTCCAAATCCTTTGGATGTGATATTAAATAATTTTTAAATTTGACTCCATTTATCCAATCATCATGTTCTTCGTTAATTAAAAATAAATCTATCTTTTTACCATCTATTTCTTCTTTAAATCTTGCTCTTTCAAGAGGATATAAACTTTTGGGTTTACTAAAGATTTTAGACATTTTTAAAATATATAAATTAAATTTGGATGGAGAAACAGGAACATAAACATCAATTTCGTCTTGTCCAGAAATACCAAGACTACTTGCACCCATGTGTTCAACTTTTGTTGTTTTACCTAAACTGCTTTGGATTTTGGTTTTAATTTTTAAAAAAATTTCGTTACATTTTGGATCGTAGGGAACAACATTAATTTTATTTTCAGAAGACAAATGATTTAACCAATCCTTTTGTTTTTTAGTTAACATATTATTTGATAAGTATATAATTAACCTTGAATTAATAAAATATATGGGAAATGTAATTTTTACAAACAAAGCCTTAACAAAAATGAAAGATCTTGGATTATCTGAATCTTATGTTTTAGATACTTTTAATAGTGGGGCTATTGAGAAATGGTCAGTTGGAGGAGGGAATAACAGTATTAAAAAATACAATGGCTATGAAATAGGGGTTGCATGGATAAGAGATGAAAAAGGATCTTATGTTATAACTTCAGTTTGGAAAAGAGTAAATAGAAGATAAATTACAGTATAATCAAATTATGTATAGAACAAATATTAAATTGATGTCTGCTTTTAATTTTCTTATAGGTTTTAACCTTTTTTGGCCAATTGCAATTATTTACTTCTCTAGAATTTCAGGATCGTTTACGTTAGGTGCAAGTATTTTGGGAATAATCATGCTTTCCTCAACAGTATTTGAACTTCCCACCGGAATATTATCCGATTTTGTAGGTAGAAAATATACAATTGTCCTAGGAACATGGGCAAGAGTTTTTGCATTCGTCTTTTATGCCACGGGTTTTTCATATTGGTTTTTGGTTATAGGGGCTATTTTGGAAGGATTGTCCCGTGCATTCTATAGTGGAAATAATGATGCTTTTTTGTATGATACCCTTGCAGATGAAAATATGGAGAGTGAATTTCATGAATTCCAAGGAAAAGTAAATTCTACGGAACAATTGGCAATGGGAATATCCGCAATTTTGGGAGGAGTAATTGCCAGCTTTTCTTTCCCATTAGCATTGTGGCTATCCGTTATCCCACAGATCGGAATGCTTTATATAAGCTACAGATTTATTAACCCGAGACTTAAGAAGGCAGTTAATACAAATGTTTTTTCCCACATTAAAGAAGCAACTATGCTTTTTATCAAAAACAAGAAATTGCGTCTTTTAAGTTTGGCTTCAATAATTAGCTTTTCTATAAGCGAACTAAAGTGGGGATTTACTTCTGCCTTTATTGCAACTGTCTGGCCTGTATGGGCAATTGGTATTCCACAAACAATATCAAGTTTTGGAGCATCCCTAAGCTTTTTCTTTAGTGGTAAATTAATTAAAAAGTTTAAAGAAATCAATATTCTACTTTTTGATAACATTTACGGAAAAGTAATAAGTCTAGTTGCCCTTGGCTTTCCTTCCATCATCTCTCCTATACTTATGAGTTCCACTTCTTTGCTGTTTGGAGTGGGACATGTTGCCAAAAACACACTTATGCAGAAAGAGTTTGCAAGCAATCAACGCGCCACAATGGCTTCCTTAAATTCTTTTGCTGGAAGTTTGGGCTATGCGGGGATGAGTTTGGTTCTAGGTGGACTTGCAGATAGAATGGGTCCATCAAGAGCTTTATTTATACTAACCTTAATAAGTCTTCCAGTAATTTATATTTATTGGATTATTTTTAAAGATGATCGAAAGCTATATTAATTGAGGTCTTTGTTTCTTTGCTTAAATTATAATTATCAATCTCCTCTTTTATAATCCATGCAAAGTTTTGATGTTCACTGCTTAATTTAACTTCAGAATCGCTAGCCAATTTAAGTAAAAAATTAATTTGGGTAACGTCACGTATTTCATCGGATTTCTCAACAACAAAATTAAAAACATCATTTACTTTAACTATTTCTGTTATTAATCCTGTTTCTTCTTTTACTTCACGAAGTACTGCGTCAGTTACTTTTTCCAACGGTTCTTTTTTACCACTTGGTACTTCCCAAAGATCAGGATATGCTTCTTCATCTGAAGATCTTTGAACAATTAAAACTTTATTTTCCTTAATTATTACTCCACCAACTACAACTCTTTGGTTAATCAGTTTCATACTAAATTAATTTTTACTTCAGTTGTTTTTCCATTTGAATCATGATCAAAGTAGCCAAGAATCATAGCGTCTGGATTACTTACAAGAATTTTAAGATATTCTTTTATATCTTCCGGCATTGGTAGATTTTTAAGTTTATTTGGGTCAATCCAAAAAAATTCTCCATCTTCTGAATTTGGAACTTTTATTTGTTTTTCAATTGTTACTATAAAGTAAAGATTAACCCATTCACTATCTGTTGGGGGATATGGGTGTTGAGTAACAGAATACAATTTAACAGATTTAAGTTTTGTAATCCCTGTCTCTTCTTCGATCTCACGAAGTAATGCAGAATAGAAATCTTCGTGTGGTTCTACTTTTCCTCCAATGCCTCCATACATATTTGGATCCACTTTTTTGTCAGATGCTCTTTTTAAAAGTAACAACTTACCTTCTGAAAAGATTAATGCATTAACTGATAAAACAGTTTTGTAATTTGTGTAGATATCTAGATTAGACATACGATAGCTATAATTATATTACAAATCCATTATCTTTCGTTGAGTAAAAAGAAATTTAATATATTATTCAATAATATTTACATGGAATTTGCTGTTACTATATTGTTGATATAATATTGCTAAATGAAAGCAACTATGCAGTATCAGTTAGAAATTAACGACAGACCATTTAAAGCAATTCTTGCTGGAACTAAAAAGATAGAAGGCAGAACAATAACGAAATCTGATAAAACTCCATATAACAAATTTAAACAAAACGATTTAATTGTTTTTGTTAACAATGTTTCAAACAAGACATTAATCGTAAAGATTAGATTTGTTCGTCATTATCCCAATGTTAAAAAAATGCTTGAGGCAGAAGGTGTTTTACATGTTCTTTCAAGTACCCCAAAAACAATTGAGCATGGTATTGAAAGTTACAATTCATTAGAAGGTTACAAGGAAGGAATTACAAAAAATGGAATTTATGCAATTGGTATAGAACTATTACCATACATAAATAAAAAACTGGAAAAATACCACATTTAAAAAAATAAACCTATTTATCTCATTAAAATTAAAATTTAACTTTTTCCTTCCCACTCATCTAAAAATTTATCTACAAACTGCTTCATAAATTTAAATCTTTCCTTTGCTAATTTTTTAGCTAGTTTGGTATGAAAATTCTCTGGTTGAATTTTTGGATGTTTAATTTGAGAAACTATAAAATGAATGGCTGAAGAGTTACTGTAGATATCATCAGTAAACGGTTTATCAATATAAATTGGTCTTTTATATTTTTTTGATTGAATTGATGAGGTAATAACTCTTACTATATCTGTTGCTCCCATGGCGTCTAAGTAATCTGCATCTTGTAAGATCTTGGCCTCAATTGTATTTGGGTTTATACCAGCACTTCGTCTGTGTACGGATATTGCATAGCAAACAGAATTAATTTTACTTTTTGGAAACCCTATCTCAGTTAATATTTCTTTTGCTATTCTAGATCCTTCTTGGGCGTGGTCTTTAATTTGTCCTTTATCTTCCATCATTCTAGCTACATCAAATAACAGACACATTGCCTCTATAGTTTCTAAATCTCCACTTTCTTGTTCTGCTATTCTTTTTGCAACTCGTTCAACTCTTAAAAAATGATTTATATCATGTGAAGTTTCAACACCGTCATACTCTTGATAATATTTATTTGCTTTTTTAAGAATTAGATCTCTGTATTTCGTATTTTTCATTCAATCGGAGTTTACTGAAATTTCATAGCAACTTTCTGGATACCTTTTATTCGGAGCGGGTAGCGGGAATCGAACCCGCGTAACCTGATTGGCAACCAGGTGTATTACCATTGTACTATACCCGCATAACTTTTTTACTCTAAAATATTACTTTGTGCCGAGAATAGGAGTTGAACCTATATGTCATGTTCTTCAGACATGCGCCTTGACCACCTTGGCTATCTCGGCAAATTTTTAATTATTATATCAAACTTTGTGGTCGCTGAGGGATTCGAACCCCCGACCTTCTCGATGTAAACGAGACGCTCTAACCAACTGAGCCAAGCGACCATTGTGTGCTCGGGACAGGACTTGAACCTGCAAGGATTACTCCACAGGATCCTTAATCCTGCGCGTCTACCAATTTCGCCACCCGAGCTTGTTCATGTATTATACCTAATGATTGATCTATTTTAAACTTTTTTCTTGAAAGATGTATTAAATTAGGTTTGTAGTAGATTTTTTTAATTAATCTGACAGATGCATATTTTCCAAAATAAAGCTGATATGCTGTTCTTCCACCCCTTCTTATGTGTCCATCTTCTCCTAAAAGTGTAAATATCTTATATCTCAACCAACTAATATATTCTTCACTAGCAGACACAAATCCCAAATATAATATAAAACTATTCTTCCACTCTTTAGACCAAAAGGAACAGGTGCACCCGTCACCATCAAACACACCTCTTAGATAATCTATAAAATATATATCATGTATTTCAACTTCATAAATAGTTTTTGATTTGTTGCTGTAATACCTATTGATACTAAGAATCTGTATAGTTTAACATCACCGAATTGGATTGAGTAATACTTTTTTAATCTATTTGAACCACTGTTTTTTAGTCTTACCTTATTATTTAGTTTTAATATCTTTCTGAAATTTTCAATTTGTTCAATATCTTTAGATGTAAAATCAATATGTCTTCCATCCTTAGAAAGAGAACCGTCTGAACAAATTAATCCCACAGCATAAGCAAAATTTGCTGACCAGACCATATATAAACTATATACCGAATAATTTACGAAGTAAACAGGGGGCACGTTGAGCAATCTACTTTTGCTCTAGTTATATTTTTGGCAGTATCAAAAGCCGATTCTTGACCATCCAATTTACATCCCCAACAAAGTTTATTTATTATATCTTGACCTTCTATAGGATTCGGGTGATCTTGAGCCGCAACTATCTGTCCAACAATCTGCGCTGGAGTTTTTAAACTATTAGGGTCAGTTTCTGCTGTATGTATATCACAAGACATTATAGGATGATAATATACAATAAATACTGTTAAAATACAATTTTTAAAAGAAAACTATTTAATTACAATTAATTGTGAGGTCAAGACTCTGATTATTACTCTCAGTTCCAAGAGTCGAAAAAATAATTCTGTTAATTATAATAAGTTATAAATATTCCGAGTTGGAAAAAAGTAACCCTAGTAGAGGTTATTCATATAATTCTTTGCTATGGGTTGATTAATCTTTTGTTAAGTGATATATTACTTCGTAATATGTCTAAATATCAGTATTTAGAAACAAAGAAAAAAATGCAGAAGCTTTCTAAAAAGCTTCTTGATTTATGTAACGGGCTGGGCAACCAGCCTTTTTTTATGTCAAAATGAATAATAAAAAGGATTACAGACAAGCATACGAGGATGAAATGCCATTAGTGGCATTGATGAATAAAGATATCTATGGAGTGATAAAATGGTGTACACCATCTCTACATCCATACGTTGCAAGAATAAACGGTATATACGATAACGACGTTTCAATTTCATATCACAGTTTGGGTAATCCTTCCATTAACACTGGAGTATTTAAAAAAGCACACGATCTAGCTGCTGTTGCATATAAATCCGAGCACACATTGTTTAGTGTTAACGGATCATCTGGAAGTAATTTTGTAGTCCTAAGAGCACTCTCTCACCAACTTAAAAAAGTAAATATACTAGCACAACGAAACGTTCATAAATCCATAAGCGTTGCAGCAGAAGACTATAAAATTAACATAAACTATCTACAACCGCACTATGACCAAGATTTACAAATATTTATACCAAATACAACTGAAGAATTTCTAGAAGGAATTAAAAAACACCCTGAAACAAATGTTGTTTTCATCTCTAATCCAACATATGAAGGTCTATCTGTTGACCTTCCAAAATTTGTCCAAACGATAAGAAAGGTCAACCCTAAACTAATAATTTATGTTGATGAAGCTTGGGGGTCATTATTCCCATTTTCAGACAAAATGCCTATATGTGCGATGGAGGCTGGTGCAGATATTTGTGTTCAGAGTACTCACAAACAAAGTTCGGGTCTCCAACAGACAGGGATGATCCATTGGCAAGGCAATAGGATAGATGAAAAGTTTATTATGGATTCATACAAATCAATAATCACAACAAGCCCATCCTTTCATTTACTTGCCTCACTTGATGCTGCTAGGTTTCTTATGCAAACACAAGGTCAAACAATTATTGACCAGTTAATTTCTGTTGCTAATAAGTTATCTTTAGAACTTTCGAAAATTAAGGGTTTAAATATTGTAAATCATGATGATATTACAAAAAAGTATCCTCAGGTTAAATTTAGCGATAGAACAAAAGTCCTTGTCAACGTAAAAAATACCAAAATCCCTGGATATGAGATTGCCAAATGTCTTGAAAGTGATTATAAAGTTGTTCTTGAAAAATACGAAGCAGAAAATATCTTTTTTATCGCCATAATGCAAAACACAGAATACACAGCCACTGAAACAGCCATAAGGCTAAAAGCCTGTATCGAAAAGCTATCGAAAAAGGGAGCTAAACAAAAAGCTATTTTCCCAGATTTACCACTAGAGATTAAAAAGTCACTACCTTCATATGAGGTTTCGGACAAAAATATTGTTGAAGTGAAACTTGAAGAGTCGATAGGTATGATTTGTGCCGAAGACGTGGTACCATATCCACCTGGAATACCGTTAATAGCTAAGGGTGAGATTATTATCAAAAAACACATTGATTATTTGAAAGCTATTAAAAAGTTAAAAGGCTTGATATCGGTCGTTATAAACGACGATGAAATAGAAAAATTATTGGTTATTAAATAATATGACTGAATTACATAAACAAGCAACTAAAGAAAAAGAACTAGCTGACCAATCAATAGTTATTACTTCAGTCGACGAGGCTCTTTCTAAAGGGTTAAATGATGAAGATATTCAGTTACTAGCGGAGGAGGTTTCTCATTCGATTGGTGAATATAATCATAATCACAGTTCAGAAATGTTACCTAAACCAGCTAGTGTAATATATGAACAGCTTCAAAAAGGTTTGTCGTGTATCATAGCTGTCTATGATACAACACCTGAGGAAAACAGATGGAGATTTTTACACCACGCTTCGATTTACCCAGTATTCGAGGATGGTGAAGATAAGATTTTAGGGACACAAATTGTTGAATTCGGTTCAGCTATAACCCACAAAAATTTTTCTGGCTTAGGTCTACATACAAAAGGAACTGAAATGAGACTTAAGATGATGGAGAGGTTTCGAACAAAAGATGTTGGAGTTTTCGGTATTTCTACAGTTAAGAGGGTAGTTACTGGACATACTTGGAACAAATTTGGTGTAAACCCAGTAAGCTTTTGGGATCATCCATATACATCATTTTTAACAAATACTTGTGAAGGTACATCAGAGAGGTACGGTCACAAATCGTGTGATTTTAGAAGATCTCCTAAAGATAGCGACCCAGAAATACTAAGGTCAGTATTCACCAAAGTGGGGGATAATCAATATTTACCTTGCACATTGTTAGTTTCTGACCATGACGCGTTAGAAAGATTTGAACAAAGATGTAGAGAATTGCACGCAAAGCTAGGCGGAGTGCCACTCTTAAAAAATGACATAAATGTGCAGTCTTATAAAAGAGCGCAGGAATTTTTTGATCAAATTAAAAAAAGATGATTAAGAATAAAAATGTCGTTAAAACATTTTTAGAGATAGTTCAGATTGATAGCCCGACCTTTCACGAAGAAAAAATGACGTCTGAAATCTTCAACAGACTTTCTAAAATGGGTCTCACTCCAAAAATTGACAAGGAAGGAAATGTTATTGCTTATTTAAAAGGGAATATCTCTAAAGAGACATATTTAATTAACGCACACTTAGATACTGTTCAGGACCCAGAAGGTCCAACAATCAAACCTAATATTGATAAAAAGGGTTGGATAGTATCTGATCGAAAAACAATTCTAGGTGCCGACAATAAAACTGCAGTCGCGGCAATACTTGAAACCCTAGATAGATTGGTAAAAGAAAAAAACACCAATCACCATCCGCTTGAAATAGTCTTTACTGTTTCTGAAGAATCAGGAAATCACGGAGCACATGGTATAAACTATAAAAAACTAAATTCCAAGAGGGGTTTTTGTTTTGATGCGGGTGGTAGACGGTTTGGTGACATGATAATTTCATCTCCATTTTATAATCGTTTCAATATTATCTTAATTGGAAAGGCTGCACATGCTTCTAGACCAGAACTTGCTAATAACGTGTTACCTGTATTTTCAAAATCGTTTTTAAATATTAAATTAGGTAGGATTTCTAAAAACAGCACAGCAAACATTGGTATTGTGTCCGTTGGGAAAGTTGGTGGACCAGTAAACACAATTCCCGGTGAAATGACAATTAGCGGTGAAGTTCGTAGTATGAGTGAAAAAGAATTAGAAATAATAACATCAAAAATAAAAAAAGCTTTTGAAAAAGAATCCAAAAAAGCAAATGTCAAAATCATATTTTCAAAAGCAAGAGAAAATAATGGTTTTGAGTTTAACCCCAAAGAAAAATTCATTCAGAACACTTTGAAGCGGCTGAATGTATTGGGGGTTAAAAAGCCAGATTTAGTAAAATCATGGGGTTGCTACGAAGCAAACATATTTGCAGAACATGGAATAATGATGCTAAATATTGCCGACGGAAGTCTAGACAACCATGCAAAGACTGAAAGAATAAAAGTGACTGATTTAGAAAGATTAGGTCAACTGGTCTACGAACTTGTAGTGAATTAAACACAATTAAAGATAAAATAATAAGATGATTTCAAAAACAATGCTTTTTGTTTCACATTTTAATGAAATTTTAAATAAATAACATGTCAAAAGAACAAATAAAAGACGACAGATTAAAACAGATTCAATATCTTGAAGAAAATGGATTTGATCCATATCCGGGTCAAATTGTACCAAGAACGCACAAGAATATTGAAGTTGGTCAGCAGTTTGAAAATCTTGCGGGAAAGGAAGTTAGTATTGTGGGAAGGATGATGTCTGTAAGAGATCACAAAAATCGTTATTTTTTTGATGTACACGACGAGAGCGGAAAAGTACAAGTAACTTTTGATCTTGAAACACTTGGTGAAGAAATGCTTCTAGTATTTAAAAATGGCTACGGTATTGGCGACTTCATTGGAGTAACAGGTAAGGTGATGAAAACTAGAAGAGGTGAAGTAACCATTGATGCAAACGATATAACGATGCTTGCAAAGGCAATGATTCCACCTCCTCTTGGTCTTAAAGATCAAGAGATCCTAACCAGACAAAGGTATTTAGACCTGATGCTAAATAAGGATGTTGTCGAAAGGTTTAAATTTAGATCAAATATGGTTCAGCAAATGCGAAAGGATTTCTTAGGTCGTGGATACTGGGAAATGCAAACTCCAATCATAGATAATACTTATGGAGGCGCAACAGCACGACCATTTGTTACACACCATAACGCTCTAGGTACTGACGTCTTCTTACGAATTTCCAATGAGCTTTACCTTAAAAAGTTGATGGTCGGAGGATTTGAAGGTGTATTTGAATTTTCAACAGATTTTAGGAACGAAGGGATTGACAGAACACACAACCCTGAGTTTACACAAGTGGAGTTGTATGTTGCATATACTGATTATGAATTTATGATGAACCTTTCTGAAAATTTAATGTCTGGAATTGCGGAGAATACACTTGGAACAACAAAAATAGAATATCAAGGTCAGACTATTGACCTTTCCAAACCATGGAGGAGATTAACTGTACACGATGGAGTAAGAGAATATGCAGGTATTGACCCAGATAAATTGTCTGATGAAGAAATGATAGGAATAGCAAAAAAAGAAGGTATTACTGAAACTGATAGAGGCTATATCATTCTTAATCTGTTTGGAAAGTATGCTGAATCTCACTTAATTAATCCTACTTTTGTAATGGACTACCCGGAATCAACCAGCCCATTGACCAAAAAACACAGGTCAAAACCTGGAATAGTTGAGAGGTTTGAGTGTTATGTAGCAGGGATGGAGGTAATGAACTGTTATACAGAATTAAATGATCCAAGAACACAAAGAGCAAATTTTGAGGCTGAGGAAAAAAGAAGACTAAACGAAGATCCTGAAGCAATGTTAACAGATGATGACTTTTTAACTGCCATGGAGCACGCAATGCCTCCAATGGGAGGTATTGGTATATCAATTGACAGGTGGGCAATGATATACACAGACAGCGGGCACATAAGAGACGTTATAACTTTTCCACTATTAAAACCTCGTGCATAAATTTAACAGTTAATATTTATTTCTTAGGAGTCTTTTTACTTCGAAGGGTGGGGAACGCAATTACATCCCTAATTGAGTGTGTTCCTGTCATAATCATTACCATCCTGTCGATTCCAAGCCCCAAACCACCTGTCGGTGGCATTCCATATTCCATTGAAGTCAAGAAATCTTCATCAAGTGGATGGGTTTCATCATTACCATCTGCTTTTGCCTTTACTTCTTCTTCAAAAAAGTGTCTTTGTAAATCTGGATCATTTAATTCTGTATATGCGTTTCCGATTTCCTTTCCTCCAATATATGGTTCAAATCTTTCTATTAAATCAGGATTGTTTCTATGAAGCTTGCAAAGGGAAGTTGTCTCTTTAGGAAAATCAGTAATAAATACAGGACCTACTAATTTTTCTTCTACTAGTTCGAAAAGTGATGCAATTGTTAAACCCCTGTTAAAGACACCGCCCCTCACTCCTTCTTTTATTTTAAATTTCTTTGCTTCTTGTTTTAATTTCTCATCGGTTAATTTGACTACATCGATTTTTAAATACTTTTTAATAGCTTCAGCCATTGATAGTCTTTGCCAAGGAGATTTAAGATCAACATCAAATCCATTGTAATTTACTTTTGTGGTCCCTAAAACCTTTTTAGCTACCTTTGAGTATATCTCTTCGGTTAACTCCATTATTTGATTGTAGTCCGCATATGCCCAATAACACTCCATCATTGTAAATTCTGGATTATGAGTTGCGTCTATGCCCTCATTTCTAAAGTTGTGGTCGATCTCAAATACTTTTTCAAAACCTCCAATAATTAATCTTTTTAGATATAACTCGTCTGATATTTTTAAATAAAAATCCTGTTTTAATGCATTATAGAAAGTCTTAAATGGCCTAGCATTTGCACCTCCATAGATAGGTTGTAAAGTGGGGGTCTCAATCTCTAAAAATCCTTTCTCTTGTAAGAGGTTTCTGACCTCTACTACAATCTTTGATCGAAGTTCAATAATTTTTTTAGATTCAGGGTTAATTACAAAATCAAGGTATCTTTTTCTATATCTATCTTCGATATTTTGTAAACCATACCATGTACTAGGAAGTGGTCGTAAGGCCTTTGAAAGAATTTTAAGACCTGAGCACTCAACACTTATTTCTCCCGCTACGGTTTTAAATACTTTTCCTGACACTTCAACAAAATCTCCAATGTCTAAAAGATCAACCAAGTTAAATTGTTCCTGCCCAACGATCTTATGGCTTACGAATGCTTGTATTTTGTCAGATTCATCTACTAAATCAAAAAAAACTAATTTTCCATGACCCCTTTTACTCATAATGCGACCAACAACTACAACTTGTTTGCCCAACATCTTCCTTGCTTCTTTATTTGTCTGTTGTCTGTCAGAAGAGTGGGGAAAAGGATTGATCCCAAAATCTCTTAATTTTTTGAGCCTATCCCTTCTGATCTCAATTGTATCGATAACCTTTTTGTCAATCATATGTTGATATTACCACCTAAAACCCTAAAAACAAACTATTAACTTTGTCAATTATTTTTATCAAAAAAAATAACAGATTAAAAATCTTTATTACAAACCACACAAAATCGTACTAATGAAGCTAACACGAGGCTGTTGTAGAATACTTTCTCTGGATGTTTATACCAAAATACATCCAAATCTCAATGGAAATAGGCACTCAAATCAGACTTGAGTGCAGATGAGTGGATTCGAACCACCAAGGATTTTACTCCACAAGCTTCTGAGGCCTGCGCGTCTACCAATTTCCCACATCTGCAAGGATAGTTTTTATTATACCAAACTTGACTCTCAAACCCATTTATGGCATTCTGATAGGTGATGATTACTGATAAATTAAGAATTGATGAGGAAACTTTTTCTCTTTGGAAGAACATCTTTTTAATGGTAATCTTTTTTACTATTACGCCAATTACACTAGGCGTGAGTTTATTCTCAATTTTTTCCCTAAATAAAAATCCTGAGATTAAAATTGAAGAGACAGTTAATAAATCCGGTGTTAAGGTCTATGCTTCACTTCCTCGCGAATTCCCAAAGATTGACGGGGAAGTTACTTTTGATGATGCCAGACCTTTAATAATTAGAAACTACCTTGAAAGATATAATTCTCCACTTTTGGGTCATGAGGAGTACATTGTAAAAAGATCAGATGAGATGGGCATGGATTTTAGACTTATTACTGCAATTGCCCAACAGGAAAGTAATTTATGTAAAATTATTCCCCCAAGAACTTATAACTGTTGGGGGTGGGGGATTCACAGTGAGGGAACACTAGGGTTTGATTCATACGAAGAAGCAATCGATGCAGTTACTTTGGGCCTTAAAGAAAATTATTTTAACAAAGGATTAACAACACCAGATACTATTTGGCCAAAATACACACCTTCTTCTCCTGACGGTGCTTGGGCCAAAGGAGTAAACCAATTTATGGCGGAAATGGAGTAAACTATATAACTTATGCCAGCAGCTTACGACAACTACGATTACCCCTCTTACTGGAAAGGTAGAAATTATGAGCATCAATCTGAATTCATGGCAATTAAAGGACTTCTTACTAAAATTCCACAGATAAGTAAATCAATTGAAATTGGCGCTGGTTTCGGCAGACTTGTACCTTCATACCTTTTCAGAGTTAAAAAGGCACTTTTAACCGATCCTTCAGCCAAACTTATCTCTTTATCTATGAAAAAATACGGTAAAAACAAAAAGGTTGAATTCTTGCAATCAACACTTGAAAACTTAAAAACAAAAATTAAACTTAAAAATTTTGATCTCGCCATTATGATTAGGGTACTTCATCACATTGAAGACATTGATAACGCTTTTGGAATAATTAATAAACTTTTAAATAAAGGGGGGTACTTAATTTTAGAATTTCCCAATAAAAGTCATTTAAAAGCCAATATCAGGCACTTTTTAAAAGGGGACTTAACCTACCCACTTAATATCTTTCCAATAGATTTAAGAAGTAAAAGACATGTCAAGAAAAATACTCTTCCGTTTATTAACTACCATCCGGACCAAGTAATGGAAAAATTAAAGGATGCAGGGTTTGAAATAATTGAAATAAGGTCGGTAAGTAACATAAGGTCGACTCTTTTAAAGAGATTATTTCCTATTCATACCCTTTTAGATATTGAAAAGAGCTTACAAATTCCAATGGCAAAGTTGTTTTTTGGTCCATCTTTCTTCGTTCTTGTAAAGAAAATAGGATAACTACATAAAAACTTGACATACCCATAGTCA
>Ga0208375_1002311_pt1 | contig 18319 bp, 14 predicted proteins | sample RifOxyD1_FD_184038 | JGI IMG/M metagenome (GOLD analysis project Ga0208375, IMG submission 184038) | Soil microbial communities from Rifle, Colorado - Rifle Oxygen_injection D1 (SPAdes) | ecosystem: Environmental > Terrestrial > Deep subsurface > Rock core/Sediment | place: Rifle, Colorado... | reverse complement strand
CGCTTCAGCTGGGGCCGCGCCATCAGCTGGTCCACCGCCTTGCGCATGGCCTCCAGCTTTTGCAGCCGGAAGGCCAGGGCGGCGGCCATGGCCGAGGCACGGCGTGTGGTGTTGCGGGTGCGGCTCGGGGGATTGAAGTCCACGGTCGGTCTCCGGTCTGGATGGATGCAGGCGATCAACGTGACGCCTGTGCGCGCAGCAGCGCCACGAAGGCGGGATCCGCGCCGACCAGGTCGAGCACCGGCAGCACGGCGCGATGGCCGTCGGGGCTGTTGGTCAGGATCACGGTCCCGCTGCGGGTGGCCGGTGTCCAGTACGCCAGCGAGAAGCCGTCGTCGTCGGCACCGGTGTGCATGTAGTACGGCGTGCCGTCGATGACGAACATCTCCCAGCCGAGCGCGAAGCCGGCCGCCTCCGGACAGGCCGCATCGGGAATGCCCTCGCAGGTCTCCGCCAGCCGGTCGGCCTGCACGCGCCCGCGCTCGGCCGACAGGGCGGGCGTCAGGCCCTCGCCCTGCATCAACGACACCAGGAAGCGGGCGTAGTCGCCAGCCGTGGTGACCAGGTCGTCGGCCGCCGAAGGCGCGGACCGCGTAACCGGCACGGCCCACGTGACGCCACTGCGGCTGCCGGCGATGTCGCCCGAAGGCGTGCCGCGCGGGGTGTAGGACGTCGCCGCCATGCCGAGCGGCTCGAACAGCAGCCGCTGCGCGTGCTTGTCGATGGCCGCGCCCGTGTCGCGGTCGATATAGCTCGCCACGTACTCGTAGCCTTCGCCGGAATAGCCCGTGCCGTCGCCTGGGTCGCGTTCGAAGCGCAGGCCGTCGGGGCCGCGCCAGTTGGGGAAGCCGGCCTGGTGGTTCAACGCCAGGCGCGGCGTCAGGTCCCGATGGCGCGGATCATCGGCGATGTCCGGGTCCACCCAGGCATCGGCCATCGGATGGTCCAACGCGAAGCGCCCTTCGGCCACCAGCCGCAGCGCCACTTCGGCCGACACCGGCTTGGTGAGCGACGCGACGTTGTAGCGGGTGTCGACCGTCGTCGCCTCGCCTGGTGCGCGCAGGCCCGCCGCCTCCAGCGCGACGATGCGTCCGTCCTCGACATGGGCGACCGACACGCTGGCCACGCCGCTGTGCCGGACGACCGATGGCAGGCCCGCGGCCAGTGCCGCATCGGCCGGTGCCGCCGCCGGATGCATGGCGTCGGCCACCGGCGTTCCGGTGGCGCAGCCGGCCGCCAGGCCAAACGAGGCGATGGGAATGAAAAGCGCAGTGCGGGACATGGATAGCTTCGTGGTTGGCTGGAAGCGGGAGGGGGTGCGTAACGCAGCGGGAACCGCGGCTACGCTTCGCCGGGACGCGGCGAAGGCCGCGCGATGCACCTGGCGAATCCGCCGGCAGGCATCGGGCACGCACGTTCCCCTCCCCATGGCCTCCATGGGATACGTCCAAAGCCGACCTGGTTGCAGTCGGATGCCGCCTGCGTGCGCGCATCGCGGTGCGCGGCTCGGGACGGAAGGCCGCGCACGGGCTGTAACCCGGGACTGACAGGGCGCGCGCTAGCCTCGTCCACCCCACCCCCGGAAGCCGCAACCATGGCCACGCCGTACCCGCGCACCTTTTCCCACATCGGCCTGTCGGTCACCGACCTGGACGCCGCGGTGAAGTTCTACACCGAGGTCATGGGCTGGTACCTGGTGATGCCGCCCACCACCATCACCGAGGACGATTCGGCCATCGGCGTGATGTGCACCGACGTGTTCGGCGCGGGCTGGTCGTCGTTCCGCATCGCGCACCTGTCCACCGGCGACCGGATCGGCGTCGAGATCTTCCAGTTCCCCAATGCCGAGAAGCCCGCCGACAACTTCGAATACTGGAAGACGGGCGTCTTCCACTTCTGCGTGCAGGACCCGGACCTGGAAGGCCTGGCCGCCCGGGTGGTAGCCGCCGGTGGCAAGCAGCGCATGCCGGTGCGCTACTACTACCCCGGCGAGAAGCCCTACCGCATGGTCTACATGGAGGACCCGTTCGGGAACATCCTGGAGATCTACAGCCACAGCTACGAGCTGACCTATTCCGCGGGCGCGTACCAGTCCTGACGCACCGGCGGCGCCAGCCTCGCGGGCGGGCCGGTGCCCGCCTATCCGCCTTGCGGGGGCGTGGCCGATGCGGGACGCACGTTGCTCGCCCGCGCCAGATCAAGCTGCGTCAGGTACAGCCGCAAGTCGAACTCCAGCTGGTGGTAGTCCGGCTCCATGTGCGTGCACAACTGGTAGAAAGCCTTGTCGTGCTCGGCCTCCTTCAGGTGCGCGAGTTCGTGCACCACGATCATCCGCAGGAAGTCGGCGGGCGCATCGCGGAACACGCTGGCGATGCGGATCTCGCGGCTGGCCTTGAGCCGGCCGCCGTGCACGCGGGAGATCGCGGTGTGCGTGCCCAGCGCGTGCTTCATCACCTGCAGCTTGCCGTCATAGACCACCTTGCCTAGCGGCACCGCCTTGCGCAGGTGGCGGTCCTTCAACTGCTGCACGTACTCGTAGAGCTGGCTGTCGTTGCGGATGGCGTGGGCCTGGCCGTAGCGCTCGGCCAGCACCGTGCCCAGCCGGCCCTGTTCGATCAGCGCGCGCACCTTGTCCTGCAGGTGGGACGGGTAGCCGGCGAGGTACTTGAGGGGCTGCATGGGTTACCTGCTTGCGAGTCAGCACGGGCTGGCGGTTCTCTTTTGATCGCCATTGCCGCGAGCGCGGGAATCCTGTGACGTTGCCCAGGGGCGTTGGACGCAGGAACGAAGTCGCTGGATCCCCGCCTGCGCGGGGATGACGAACTGGGGTCTTCCGCAGGCCTTACCGCCGGGTGGCCGCAGCACATCGCGACGCCGCCGCTATCATGACCGCCCCGCCCCACCCGTGCGACCCCACGCCATGGCCAAGCCCAATCCGCTCCAGGCGCAGCTGCTCAAGGCCGGCCTGGTCAAGAAGTCACAGGTCGCCGACGCGGCTCGCGAGCAGAACAAGGCGCTCCACGCCAAGGGGCCGGCCAAGCCGGATGAAATCGCGCTTGAGGTCGAGCGCGCCCGCGCCGAGAAGGCCGAGCGCGACCGCGCACTGGCGGCCGAGCGCAAGGCGCAGGCGCGTACCGCCGAACTGCGCGCGCAGGCGCGGCAGATCATCCAGGACAAGAAGGTGCCGCGCACCGGCGAGAGCGAGTACCGCTTCAACGCCGGCGGCGCCATCCGCACGCTGCTGGTCGACGACGCCCAGCGCAAGCTGCTGGCCACCGGCGCGCTGGTCATCGCCGCCATCGGCGAGCGCTATGAACTGTTGCCGCGCGCCGCCGCCGACAAGGTGATTGAACGCGACCGCGCGATGGTCGTGCTCGACCACGGCAAGGCCGACGCCGCGCCGGCCGTGTCGACGTCGGAGGACGACGCGTACTACGCGCAGTTCCAGGTGCCGGACGACCTGGTCTGGTGAGGTGCGCGGGCGCCGACCCGTCGTCGGCACCCGCGCACACGGCGAATCCCAACTGTCCATTTGTAGGAGCGACGTAAGTCGCGACCGTGCAACCGCAGCGGCGACGAACCTGCGGTTTATTTGTAGGAGCGGCTTCAGCCGCGACCGCGCAATCGCACCAACGATGTGACCCGCGCCGCCAGCGGCCCATCACGGTCGCGACTTACGTCGCTCCTACAATGGGCCTCATTCTCGAGCAAAGCCCTCGGGTCTAGTCGCGACCGTGCAACCGCAGCGGCGACGAACCTGCGGTTTATTTGTAGGAGCGGCTTCAGCCGCGACCGCGCAATCGCACCGACGACGTGACCCGCGCCGCCAGCCGTCCATCGCGGTCGCGACTTATGTCGCTCCTACAAGGGGCCTCATTCTCGAGCAAAGCCCTCGGGTCCAGAGCCCCGTGTCGAGAACACACACCCCCAACGAAAACCCGCCGTTCCGTTGATGCTTCCCGCTGCAGCCGCCGTTACTGCGCCGCAGGCAACCCCAGCACCTCGCGCCCCTGCTTGAACACGATGTCCACGGGGATGTCTGCCGCGGCGATGCGGTCCAGGTCGGACTGCAATTCCGGGCCGATATTTCCGTACTGGTCCAGGAACGCGCGCGCACCGGCATGGTCGCCGTCGCCCTGCAGGGTGAGGATCTTTGCCGACAGCGCATCGACCGCCGGCTTCATCTTCTCGAAGTCCACGCGGTAATGGCCGGTGGCGGCATCACGGCTGAAGGCGCCCTGCTCCTGCAGGAAATTGAACGCAGCCATGTTGGCCTGGCCGTGCGCGCTGCTGGCGCCGAAGCGCACCGAGCGGAAGATGCCGGCCAGGAACGTCACGTAGTTGTCGTCCAGCTTCCCGGCGTCCAGCTCACCCATCCCGCCCAGCTGGCCAATCATGTACAGGCCGAGGATGTCGGCCTTGCCTTCCTCGAAGGCACTGGCGAGATCAGTCAGCGCATCGCGCACGGTGCCCTTGCCGTCCAGCGTGTTCTTGATGCCCAGGCCGTGCGCGACCTCGTGGAACATCACGTTCTCGAAGAACGCGTCGAAGGTGATGTTCTCGCGCTGTTCCGGCGCGATCAGCTCGTCGGCGATGGGCTCCAGGATGGCGTCGAACTTGGCGCGCATCGCGTTCTTCAGCTGCAGGCGGCGCGAGCCCTTGGCCAGCTGCACTTCCTCGTCGTTGGGCAGGTTGATGGCGATGGTCTTGGCGCCGGCGTTGGCGTCGCCGCCGTAGTAGATGGCGTCGTAGGCGTTGAGGTCGGCGTCCGAGCCCGGCGACTCGGCCTTGTACTTAGCATCCACCGGAAGCTCGCGCTGCAGCGCCGGCAGGTGCTGGGCGAACTTCGCCAGGCGCTCGCTCCACTCCACGTCCTTGACCAGCACGAACGCCTCGAACGCGGCCTTCTTGCCGTACAGCGCGTCCTGGTAGCTCTCGATCGGCCCGATGACGACGTCGATCGGGCTGGTCTTCATGTCCATCCACGCCATGTCGCTTGGCTGGTACTCGCCGGTGACCAGCGCGTCGGCGCGCAGTTCCAGGTAGTTCCGGAAGCCTTCGTCGGTGGCGACCTTGGCGGCCTGGCGCAGCAGGTCGGCGGCGCGGCCGAGTTCCTCGGCGTACTCCTCGTGGTACGGCACCACTTCCAGCTCGCCGGCGTCATTGCGCTTCACCAGCGTGTACAGGCTGTCCTTGCCCGGCAGGTCGGCGGCCTCGAACTCGGCCTTGGTCATGTCGGCCGGGTAGAAGCCGGCGCCCGGCGGTCGCGCCTCCACGCCCGCGACGAACGGCGCATCGCCGTCCAGCCGGTCCCATGGCCCGTAGTTGATTTCGATGAAGCGGCGCGTGGCCGGGTCGGACGTGGACGCCAGCAGCGCGTCCTTGTCGGCGTAGACCTGCTTCCAGAACAGGTCGTCCATGATCTCGCCGGCCTGGAGCAGGTAGCCGATCGCTTCGCGGTCGCCCTCGGCCAGGTGCGAGAGGTCGGCGGTCAGTTCGACCTCCTCGTAGGCGGCGACCTTCGCCGCGACGCCGTCGGCGGCTTCGCTCGCGTCCGGCGCCTGGGTGGCCGCGGGCGCGGGCGTTTCGTTCGCGGTCTGCGGCTGGCAGGCGATGAGACCGCCGGACAGGGCGAGCGCGACGGCCAGGGTCAGGGGACGCAGGGGCATGGGAGGCTCCGGACGGGTTGGATGGAATGGGAGGGCATCCTAGGGCAGCGGGGCTTCAGCCGGCGTCAATCGCGGCCCCGGCCAGCGTCCGGCGTCATCGAACGCCGGCCGCCGTGTCCCGGCGCGTGGCCTCCCGGGCGGCCGGGTGCCGCCACCAGTGGGTATGGTATGGGCCCGTCGACCGCGCCGTGGACACGCCACATGAAACATCGCCCCTTGCTGGTGGCTGGAGCCGTGCTGGTGCTGCTCGCGCTGGCGTGGGGCGTCGCCGGCAGGCTGCGGGGGCCGGCGATGGAGGGCTATGAAGTGGTGTCGCGGCCGCTGGTGCAGACGGTGGTGGCCACGGGTCGCGTCGTCGCGGTATCGCGGGCGCAGGTGGGCAGCGCGGTCACCGGCGTGGTGGTGGAGCGGCGCGTGCAGGAGGGCGACACCGTACAACCGGGCGACGTGCTGGCGGTGCTGCGCGCCGACGACCTGGAAGCCGCCGTACGCGAAGCCGAGGCCGCCGTCGCCGTGCTGCAGCAGTCCGCGCGCCCGCAGGCGCAGGCGGCGGTGCGGGAGGCCGAGGCCCGGCTGGCGCAGGCCAGCCGCGAGGTGCAGCGCCGGCGCGAGCTTTTCGCGCGACAGCTGATCGCACGCGAAACCCTGGAGCAGGCGGTGCAGGCCGAGACGGTCGCGCGCACCGCCGCCGAGCAGGCGCGCCTGGCCGCGCGTTCGCTGGCGGCCGGCAACCCCGACGAGGCCGCGGCCCGCGCCCGCCTGGCCAATGCGCGCGCGCAGCTGGCCAAGACCACGCTGCGCGCGGAGGTGGCAGGCACGGTGTTGACCCGCAACGTCGAGCCCGGCGACCTGGTGCAGCCCGGCCGCGTGCTCTTCGAGATCGCCCGCGCCGGCGCCACCGAGGTGCTGGTGCCCCTGGATGAGAAGAACCTGCAGGTGCTCGCGATCGGCCAGAAGGCGGTATGCATCGCCGATGCCTACCCGTCGCGGCCGTTCGCCGCCGAGGTCGGCTTCATCGCCCCCAGCGTCGACCCGCAACGCGGCTCGGTGGACATCCGCCTGACGGTGTCGCCCGTGCCGGACTTCCTGCGCCAGGACATGACCGTGTCGGTCAACGTCGAGACCGGCCGCCGCGAACGGGCCGTGGTGGTGCCCAACGACGCGCTGGGCGAAGTGGCCGGGGACCGCGCCCGGGTCTGGCGGGTGGAGGACGGCCGCGCCGTGCGGCGCGATGTCGAGCTCGGCCTGCGCGGCCTGACCCTGACCGAGGTGGCGGCCGGCTTGGCGCCGGGCGACTGGATCCTGGCCGATGCGCAGGCCGGGCTCGACCCCGGCGAACGCGTGCGGGTGGTGCCGGCCGGGCTGCCCGTGGACGCGTCCGCGGCGTCCACCCGGAACGAACTGCCGGCCCGCCTCGACTGACGCCGATGTGGGTCGAATGGACCATCGCCACCCGGTTCCTGCGCGAAGGCCGCGCGCAGAGCACATTGATCCTGGTGGGGATCGCGGTGGGCGTGGCGGTGATCGTGTTCCTCACCGCGCTCATCAACGGGCTGCAGGGCAACATCATCGACCGCACGCTGGGCACGCAAGCCCACATCAAGGTGCAGCCGGCGGAGGAGACCAACCGGATCCTGGCGCCGGCCGACGGCACCGTGCATCTGGTCCTGGAAAACCGCCGCGCACAGCGCCTGCGCTCGATCAACAACTGGCAGCAGGTGCGCGACGTGCTGGATACCCTGCCCCGGGTGACGGCGGTCTCGCCGGTCATCTCCGGCCCGGCGTTCGCGCGGCGCGGGGAGGCACTGGAATCGGTGGCGCTGGTGGGGATCGATGCGGCGCGCTACCAGCGGATCATCCCCGTCCAGGACGACATCGTCGAAGGCGTGTTCCGGATCGGCGCCGGCGACGCGGTGGTCGGCCGGCAACTGGCCCTCGAACTGGGGATGCGTGTCGGCGACAAGGTGCGCATCGACGGCGGGCAGGGCCGCGAAAGCGTGCTGAACGTCGCCGGCATCTTCGAGCTGGGCGTGCGTGAGCTGGACGCGCGCTACGTGTACCTGGACATGAAGCAGGCGCAATCGCTGCTCGACCTGCCCGGCGCGGCCACCCTCATCGACGTCACCGTCGACGACATCTTCGCCGCGCAGCCGGTGGCCGCGCGCATCGCGCGACTTACCGGCCTGAAGGCGGAAAGCTGGATGGAGACCAACGCGCAGCTGATGAACGCACTTCGCTCGCAGAGCCTGAGCACGCAGATGATCAGCCTGTTCGTGGCACTGAGCGTGGCGCTGGGCATCGCCAGCGTGCTGTCGGTCAGCGTGGTGCAGCGCACGCGCGAGATCGGCATCCTGCGGGCGATGGGCACCACGCGCCGGCAGATGCTGCGCGTGTTCCTGGTGCAGGGCGCGCTGTTCGGCCTGGCCGGCTCGGTGCTGGGCGGCGTGGCCGGCTACGGGCTGGTCGCCGCGTTCAACACCTTCGGTCCGCGGCTGTTCTACATCCCCGTCGAACCCGCGCTGCTGGTGGGCGCCGCGGTGCTGGCGACCCTGACGGGCGTGGTGTCGGCCGCGCTGCCCGCGCGGCGCGCCGCGCGCATGGACCCGGTGGAGGCGATCCGCCATGTCTGAGCACGACGCCCGCCAGGAGGTGCTGCGCCTGCAGGGCCTGAGGAAGAGCTACAACGTCGGCCGTCCGACCGAGACCGAGGTGCTGCACGGGCTGGACCTGCGCCTGCAGCGCAGCGACTTCGTGGCGCTGGTCGGCGCCTCGGGGTCGGGCAAGAGCACGCTGCTGAACGTGATCGGCCTGCTCGACCGGCCCACGGCCGGCGAGCTGTACCTGCTGGGCGAGGCCACGCGCGGCATGGACGACGCCCGGCGCACCGCCCTGCGCGGCACCGCGATCGGCTTCGTATTCCAGTTCCACCACCTGATCCAGGCCTTCACCGCGCTGGAGAACGTACTGATGCCGCTGATGGTGGCCAGCGGCAAGCCCACGTCCGAGCAGCTCGACCGCGGCCGCCAGCTGCTGGCGCAGGTCGGGCTGGATGGGCTGGAGCAGCGCAGGCCGGACCAGCTGTCGGGCGGCCAGCAACAGCGCGTGGCCGTGGCGCGCGCGCTGGTCACCCGCCCATCGCTGCTGCTGGCCGATGAACCCACCGGCAACCTCGACAGCACGTCCGCAGCCGAAGTGTTCGAACTGTTCCGCCGGTTCAACCGGGAGTTCGGCTGCGCGGTGCTGCTGGTCACCCACGATGCGCGCCTGTCGGCGCAGTGCGACCGCACGGTGACGCTGGTGGACGGGCGCATCGAGAGCGACAGCGCGTCGCAGCCTGCGCCGGCCTGAGGCGCCGGGTACCCCGTGCCCCGCCATCGGGCCGCTCGCCGGGACTTAACGGTGCCCACGCCATAGTGCCGGGCCACTCCCGCGGAGACCGCCATGACCACCCACGCCTACGGCGCCCACGCCGCCGACAAGCCGCTCGAAGCCCTGACCATCCAGCGCCGTGCGCCCGGACCGCGCGACGTCCAGATCGACATCGCCTACTGCGGGGTCTGCCATTCGGACCTGCACACGGTGCGTTCGGAATGGCAGGGCACGCTGTACCCGTGCGTGCCGGGGCACGAGATCGTCGGGCACGTCAGTGCGGTCGGCAGCGAGGTCACCGTTTTCAAGGTCGGCGACACGGTGGGCGTGGGCTGCATGGTCGACAGCTGCCAGTCGTGCGCCGCGTGCGAGGAAGGCCTGGAGCAATACTGCGACAACGGTTTCGTGGGCACCTACAACGGGCCGACGAAGGACGAACCCGGGCACACGCTGGGCGGCTATTCGCAGCGCATCGTGGTCGACGAGGGCTTCGTGCTGAAGGTGCACCACCCGGCCGACCAGCTGGCCGCCGTCGCGCCGCTGCTGTGCGCGGGCATCACCACGTACTCGCCGCTGCGCCACTGGAAGGTGGGGCCCGGGCAGAAGGTCGGCATCGTCGGTATCGGCGGACTCGGCCACATGGGCATCAAGCTGGCGCACGCGATGGGCGCGCGCGTGGTGGCGTTCACCACGTCCGAGAGCAAGAAGAAGGACGCGCATGCGCTGGGCGCCGACGAGGTGGTGGTGTCGCGCAACCGCGATGAGATGGAGGCGCACACCGGCAGCTTCGATTTCATCCTGGACACGGTGGCGGCGAGCCACAACCTGGACGCCTACACCGCGCTGCTCAAGCGCGACGGCACGCTGTGCCTGGTGGGCGTGCCGGAGGATCCGCACCCCTCGCCCAACGTCGGCCCGCTGATCTTCCGCCGCCGTGCGATCGCCGGCTCGCTGATCGGCGGCATCAAGGAGACGCAGGAGATGCTCGACTTCTGCGCCGAGCACGGGATCGTGTCGGAGATCGAGATGATCCGCATGCAGCAGATCGACGACGCCTACGAGCGGATGCTGCGCAGCGACGTGAAGTACCGCTTCGTGATCGACATGGCGTCGCTGGACGGATAAGCCACCCCGCCTGGCTGCAGGAGCGGCTTCAGGGGCGAGGGCCTTGCCGGGAAACCCTCACGACGTAAGTCGCGACCGCGAGCTCGCACCGGTTTTCCATGGGTCGCGACTTACGTCGCTCCTACAACGGTGCCGTGGGTTGTGTCGTCGGTGTGGGTTCGCGGTCGCGGCTGAAGCCGCGCCTGCAGGTGGCGATCGGGGACGCTGGGACGGTGGAAGCACGCGAGACGGATGCCGTCACGCGCAGCAGCGGGCGGCGACGACTGCGTCCGGCTTTTCGCTGCAACCGCATCCGGATGCGCGTGCCGCCTTCGCCTCCGCGTCGCGCCTGCAGCAGGCCTCCACGCCCGGCTCGGCCGGGCCGCCACAGCACGCGGTGACGTCCCGCGCTTCCGTGCCTGCGGCGATCGCCGGTGGCAGGGCTGCGGTCGCACCGCAGGACGTGGCGCATCCGGGAAAGGGAGCCGGGTCCGTTCCGGAGCAGCCGGCCCGTGTGTCGGCCGCCTCTTCGTCGGCGAAGTGGGTGATGCACACGCCGGTTTCCGGCAACACCAGCTCGACGCGGCGCGCGGCATCCCAGTCACCGGCCAGTGCAGCGGCGACCGAGCGCACCTGCTCGTAGCCCGTGGCCAGCAGGAAGGTCGGCGCACGGCCGTAGCTCTTCATGCCGACGATGTAGACGCCCGGGTCCGGGTGCGCGAGTTCCACGGCGCCGTGCGGGCGCACGCTGCCGCAGCTGTGCAGGTTGGGGTCGATCAGCGGCGCCAGCGCCAACGGTGCCTGCGTACCGTGGTCCAGTGCGATACGCAGTTCCGACAGCAGCGCAGCATCGGGGCGGAAGCCGGTGGCGACCACGATCTCGTCGACCGGCGCCAGTGCGCGATCGCCGTCCAGCACCACGATGCCGTCATCGGTTGCCTGCAGGCGCTCAACGTGGAAGCCCGTGGCGGCCTGCACGGTGCCGCCGTCCACCAGCGCACCGATGCGTTGTCCCAGGGCGCCGCGTTCGCGCAACTGGTCGGCGTCGCCGCCGCCCAGCACGCGCCGCAGGCTGCCACGCCGCAAGGCCCACTGGATGGCGGTGTCCGGCGCCTGCTCCGACAGTCGGGCCAGGTCCTGCAGCACGTTGAAGGCGGAGTGGCCGCTGCCGACGACCAGCACGCGCTTGCCGGCGTAGCGCGCGCGTTCGCGGCCGAGCACGTCGGGCATGCCGTAGGCGATGCGGTGCGCGAGCGCGCGCTCGCCCAGTGCCGGCACGCCGCTGGCGCCCATCGGGTTGGGCGTGCGCAGGGTGCCGGAGGCGTCGACCACCGCCTGCGCCAGGACCGCGTGCTCGCCGTGGGCGTCTTCGTAGTGCACCTGGAAGGGCACGTCCGCGCGGTGCGCGTCCTTCATGCGGTCATGGCGCTGCCGGGTCACGGCGCGCACGCGGGCCCCCAGCCGCAGGCGCGGGCCGATCTCCGGCAATGCGGCCAGCGGCCGCAGGTAACGGTCGACCACCTCGCCGCCGGTGGGGAACCCGGCCGGGTCCGGTGCGGCCCAGCCGTGGGCTTCCAGGAGCGCGCGCGCGGCGCGATCGATGTTGAATGCCCACGGCGAGAACATGCGCACGTGTGCCCAGCGCTGCATGCTGGCGCCGACGCCGTCGCCGGCCTCCAGCACCAGCGGCTGCAGGCCGCGCTCGAGCAGGTGGGCGGCGGCGGCCAGGCCGACCGGGCCGGCCCCGATGACGACGACGGGAAGTGCGGTATCCATGGCGTGCTCCTCAGGCGGTGGCCGCGTCGGCGGCGGTGTGCGGGGGGGTGTGGGGCTGCGTGGCGCGGGCGGCATGCGTCGCGGCATCGCGCGGGGCATCGCCCAGGTTGTCGGCGATCAGGCGTTCGACGATCACCACGTCCAGCCACTGGCCGTCCAGGCGGGCATGCTTCTCGTAGGTGCCGACCTCGCGGAAGCCGGCGGCGCGGCAGGCGGCCCGGCTGGCGTGGTTGGACGGGAACACACGCGAGACCACCTTCCAGAAGCCCGCCGCCGCGGCCGCGTCGACCACGCCCTGCAGCAGGCGCTTGCCCACCCCGCGGCCCCGTGCGGCGGCATCGACATACACCGACACCTCGGCAATGCCGGCGTAGCAGGCGCGCGCGCGGTACGGCGACAGGCCGGCCCAGCCGACCACCGCCGGCCCGTCCACCGCGACCAGCAGCGGGTGCGAGCCGCCGTCGCGAATGCGGGCCGCCGCGTCGCTGGCGCTGCGCGGCTCGGTGTCGAAGGTGGCACCGCGCCCGGCGATGCCCTGGTTGTGGATGGCGGCGACGGCGATGGCGTCGTCGACGGTGGCGGGGCGCAGTTCGATCATGGCGGGATTCAGGTTGTCAGTGGCAACTATTAGGGCGGGCGAGACGGGCCGATGCGGCCCGGGTCGTGGAAGCGGGTTATGGGAAAGCGGGTCAGTCGCAGCAGGAAGGCGCGTCGGCGGCCAACGGCGTGCACACGGCCCCGCCCGCGCCCAGTCGCGACTGGGCGGCCCGGGTCAGGCGGCGGATCACTTCGGTGGCGCCGTCGCGGATGCCCGGCTCCAGGTCGCGCAGGACCTCGACCTGCTGGTCGATCAGGGCCTCGTTGATGCGTCGGTAGAGCCTGCGCCCCGGCGCGGTCACGGTCAGCGCATGGGCGCGCGCGTCGTCGGGATCGGCGCGGCGCTCCACATAGCCCTTGCGCACCAGCGCGTCGACCACGCGGGTGGTGGTGCTCTTGTCCAGCATCAGCGCGGCAGCCAGGGCCTGGCTGCGCAGTGGACCGCGCTCGACCAGCGCCTCCAGTGCGTGGCACTGGGTGATCGAGATGTCATGGCAGCAGATCGTGTCGCGGTCGCGGAACTGGTACAGCCGCACCAGTTGGCTGACCGCGGCGTGCAGGCGTTCTGCGTCCTGGCGGAGATCGGGGGCGGTGCGGGCGGGCGGGGCCATGGCGTCGGCGGGCTATTTTGGTTGCGTGTGCCAACTATATGCGCCTTGCGGCCGGCGTCAAGGGGGGCGTGTTGATGGGTGCCGGGTCCACACGGCCGCGTGACCGTGTCACTGCTGTCCGGGCGCCATCGCGCGGCGGCTCTGTTGGCGCGGTCGCGACTTGCGTCGCACCCACAACGGTGCCGTGGGTTGCGTCGTTGGTGTGGTGTCGCGCGTCGCGGCTGAAGCCGCTCCTACAGAATGTGGTGGGTTGCGTGCCGGGCGCTGTTCGCGGTGTTGGCCGGTCAGGTCATGAGGAAATCGAAGACCTTCGACCCGGTGCCGATGTCCTTGCGGTACAGGTCGGTGTAGCCGCAGTGCTGGCAGGTCACCGCGATGAAGCGGTTGGTGGAGACGTCGAACGCGGCCGACAGCCATCCGCCCTCCGTGCGGATCTCGCCCTTCTGGTACTCGGTGCCGTTGCACTTGGCGCAGGTGTAGTCGCTCATGCGGGTGTCCTCCGGGTAGGTGTGGGCTGACTGTACGGCGATGTGGCCGGCGGCACCTGTGCAGAGGCACGGAGTCTTTGTAGGAGCGGCTTCAGCCGCGAGGGCTTTGCCTGGAAACCTCACCTGTAGGAGCGACGTGAGTCGCGACCTCGTTGCTCCACCGGGTGCGGCGGGTCGCGACTTGCGGTCGCGCCTACAACGGTGCCGTGGGTTGCGTCGTGGTTGTGGCTACGCGGTCGCGGCTGAAGCCGCTCCTACAACGACGCCGCGGGTTGCGCGGTGGTTGTGGCTTCGCGGTCGCGGTCGAAGCCGCTCCTACAGGGTGATCGGGCCCGTTTCGTCCATGACTCTGGGATCCGTCGCGTCGCCACCGCCGAAGGTGGTGGCACCGGCTTCGGGGGCGAGGTCGCGGTAGCCGGCGTCGAAGTCCCAGGTGTTCACGTACAGACGCGCGCCCTCCAGCGTGTCCGGGTGGCCCAGCGCATCGGCCGGCAGGGTGAAGGTGAGCGTGCCGGCGTTGCGGTCGACCGTCAGCGTGGCAGCCGGCCCGGTGGGTGTGCCTTCGCTGTCGGTATCGGCACCGTCGTGCGCGAACAGCGCGTTGCTCCAGCCGTGGGCGCGCAGGCGGCGGTGCCAGCGCATGCCGTCGGGCAGCGTGGCGTGCTGGTGCGGCATGACGGTGGCGCCGCCGTCGCGGTCGGGCAGTTCGAGGAAGGCGGTCACCGCGACATGATCGAAACCGGTGTTGGGGTTCCACGCGGTGCTGATGGCGCGCAGCGTGACTTCGATGCGCAGCGCGCCGCCGGCGGTCCAGGCGCGTACGCGCTCGATGTCGGCCGGGTGCACGTCGCGCCAGCCGGCATCGGTCGGATAGGTGTAGGTGCCGGCAGGGCCGGTGTCGTCGCCGATGGGGTCTTTGATGTCGGCCGCCAGTTCCCAGTGGAGATCGACCTTGAACGTGTGCGCGTCGCTGGTGGTTCCGCTGGCCGGATCGAAGGCGACGGCGCGGTGCTCGACCACCGGGTCGGTCATGGCGTCGGTGCGGACGGTGGCGCGCCAGTGGTTGCTGGTGTCGACATCGATGGACTGCGCGTTGGCGAGGTCGCCGTCGATGACGAGGCGGATGCGGTCGCGGCCGGGGGCGTGGCCGGTGAGGGCGAGCGTGTGGGTCGCGACGTATTCGGGTTGGGCAATGGGTCCCGGCTTTCGCCGGGACGACGGTGTGGAAGTTTCGAATGTCTCCAGTGTCAGCGGTGCGCCCTGTTCGCGCGCGGGTTCGACCGATGTCGCCGGGCCGGAAGAGCTTGTCGAGTCGACCCGCCATACCTGTCCGCTGCGCGCAGGCAGAACGAGGGTGAGGCGGCCGTCGGCGTCGACGGTGTGCGCTGCGGGCACGCCGTCGATGGCGAACAGCGGCTGCAGGCGCGTGCCAGGCGGCAGGCCGGTGTCGAGGCCATCGAGCAGGAACTCGCCGTCGGCGGTGTTGAGGACAACAAGTGCGCGGGCGATGCCGACATCGGGGCTCCCTGCGTCGGGACCCTTGGCGCTGCGGTCGGCGGCGGCGTCGTAGTCCATCCGCCATGCGATGGCCCCGGCGCGCGCCGCGTTGGACGCCAGCACCGTCGGCGTGCCTCGCGAAAACACGCGATGGTCGCGGCGTAACGCAATCGCGCGCTGCAGGTGGCGGTACAGCGGGGAGTCGACATCGAAGTGGTCGCGCCCGCCGCTGCGGTGACCACCGGCGAACATCGCGCGCCGGCGCTCGTCGAAGCCCTGTTCGGTGCCGTAGTAGATGACCGGGATGCCCGGCAGCGCCAGCATTGCCAGCAATGCCTGTTTGAGCGCGGGCTCGCCGGCGCCGGCCAGGAACCGGTCGACGTCGTGGTTGTCGATGAAGGTCGGCATCCGCCACGGGTCGGCGTGCACGGCCATGGTCGCTTCGATGCGGTGCTGCAGTTCGGCGGTCGGACGGCCGCGGGCGATGACGTCGCCCAGCGTGCCGTACAGCGGGAAGTTGATCATCGACGGCAGCCCGCCGGGCACGCGCATGTAGGCGTCGAGCTTGCGCGCCTGCGTGTCGGCGAACGGCTTGTCGCTGCCGAATCCCTCGCCGAATGACAGGAAATCCGCGCGCCCGGTGTCGGCTGCGACGCGTGCCACACCTGGCGCCTCCGCATCGTCGGCATGCAGGAAGTCGGGGAAGAAGTCGGCCGGCACGTGGAACGCGGTATCGACGCGGAAGGCGTCCACGCCGACGTCGCGGATCCAGTCGCCGTAGGCCTGTCGCAGCAGCCGCCGCACGGCGGGGCTTTCGGTATTGAGGTCGTCCAGGTCGGCCAGTGCGTACGTTAGTTCCTGTGTGCGGTCGCTGTAGTCGGTGATCTCCGGGGTGAAGTGGTAGAGCGCCTCGCGCCGGTGCGTCGCATCCTGCGGGTCGTTTCGATGGAGCGGCGCCTGCACGGGCGCGCTGCGGCCCTGCGCATCGCTGCGCACGCGGCAGTGTGCGGCGACGGAGGCATCGTCGCGCGGGTCGACACCGGCGTCGCAGGCGATCCAGTCGCCGACGTGGTTGACCACCACGTCCTGCACCAGGTGCATGCCGCGGCCATGCAGTGCGCGCGACAGCGCCACGTAGTCGGCCTTGCTGCCGTAGTGCGCGTCGATCGCGCTGAAGTCGCTGGCCCAGTAGCCGTGGTACCCGCTATAGCCGCGGCCCGGGTTCCACCACTGGTTGGCGACCGGCGGCGTGATCCACAGCGCCGTGGCGCCCAGGCCCTGGACGTAGTCGAGCCGGCGAGTCAGCCCGCGCAGGTCGCCGCCGCTGTACGTGCGGCCCTGTGCCGGGTCGTACTCGCCGACGCCCTGGTCGTTGTTGGACGGATCTCCATCGTCGAAGCGGTCGATCATCGCGAAGTAGATGACCGCGTCGCGCCAGTCCGGTGACGGCACGTGCAACGGGCCGTCTTCCGCATGCGCGCCAAGCGCGAAGGTCATCAGCGCGGCCAGGCCGGCGAGGCGAGCGAGCCGCGTCATTCGTCCAGCACCCCTTGCAGGAGCGACGTGAGTCGCGACCGCGTACCCGCACCGATTGGCGCGGTCGCGACTCACGTCGCTCCTGCAAAAGAATGCGGGTGGCGTGTCGATGCGGATCATGGGCGGCGCGCTCGGCTTCGGATGGACTCGCGCGTCGCCGCCGGCAGCGGCCGGATGGCGACGCGCCGGCCGACTATTCCACGGCCTGCCACCGCCATGCGTCAGTCGCGTACATCCCCGCCATGAATACGTATTCAGCGCGATTTGTGCAGTGCAGCCCGGGCATAGGATGGGCCCGCCCGGGGGGACCGCGCCGGGCCGCGCACCTTGCGCGACACACGTGGCCACCGCCACGCAAGAACATTTGCACGACATTCCGGAGGGGAGTTACGTGAAATTCCGACGCAACCTGTTGAGCGTGGCGCTGCTGTCCGCGACCGCGATGCTGGCCGCACAGGCCCACGCCCAGGAGGCCACGCAGGCCCAGGTCGAGGCTGAAGCCGCCGCACAGACCGACGACACCGCCACCGACCTGGACCGCATCACCGTGACCGGCGTGCGCGCCGGCATCGAGCGTGCGATCGAGGCCAAGCGCGAGTCGACCAGCATCGTCGAGGCGATCTCCGCCGAGGACATCGGCAAGCTGCCGGACGTGTCCATTGCCGAGTCGATCGCCCGGCTACCCGGCCTGACGGCGCAGCGCGTCGCGGGCCGCGCGCAGGTCGTGAGCGTCCGAGGCCTCTCGCCCGACTTCGCCACCACGCTGCTCAACGGCCGCGAACTGGTAAGCACGGGCGACAACCGCAGCGTCGAGTTCGACCAGTATCCGTCCGAGCTGATGAGCGGCGTCACGGTCTACAAGACCCCCGATGCATCGCTCGTGGGGCAGGGGCTGTCGGGCACCATCGACATGCGCACGGCACGTCCGCTCAACTACTCCGAGCCGGTAGTCGCCCTGAGCGCGCGTGGGCAGTACAACTCCCTGGGCTCGGCCGCCGACACCGACGCCGTCGGCAACCGCCTCAATGCCAGCTACATCGGCCAGTTCGCCGACGACACGGTGGGCCTGGCTATCGGCTACTCGCACTCGGACATGCCGATCCATGAAAGGCAGGTCGGCCTGTACGAGCCCTGGCAGGCCGTTGGCGAGGGCTGGCGTCCCGGTGTTCCCGCCGGGACCTACTACTCCGACGGCATCAAGGCGCTGCGCCGCACCGGCGACATCGAGCGTGACGGCGTGATGGGTACGCTGGAGTTCCGCCCCGGCAACGGCTGGACCAGCGTCGTGGACCTGTTCCATTCCGAAGCCACCCAGGTCGACACCGCGAACCAGTTCGAGGTCAACCTGGGCGGTTACAACGGTGGCTACGAGCCGGGATTGCAGGTCAGCGATCCGGAAATCAACGGCAATGGCACGTTTACCGGCGGCACGGTCAGCGGCGTGTACCCGCTGGTACGCGGCATGTACAACCGCCGCGAGGACAGCATCGACGCACTGGGCTGGACCAACGACTTCGCCTGGGGCGCCGCACGCATCAACACGGATGTGAGCTGGTCCAAGGCCGAGCGCGACGAGCTGAGCCTGGAGAACAACACGCAGATGGCGCCTATGCCGCAGCTGGACACGCTGGAACTGGCATACCGCAGCGGCGACTTCTCGCAGATCGTTCCC
>Ga0208375_1002310_pt1 | contig 18321 bp, 14 predicted proteins | sample RifOxyD1_FD_184038 | JGI IMG/M metagenome (GOLD analysis project Ga0208375, IMG submission 184038) | Soil microbial communities from Rifle, Colorado - Rifle Oxygen_injection D1 (SPAdes) | ecosystem: Environmental > Terrestrial > Deep subsurface > Rock core/Sediment | place: Rifle, Colorado... | reverse complement strand
ACGATGCTTTTTTGTTCCCGTTTTTATCCAGATAGTACACATGGCCATCATCTGATCCCACCACCACGGTGCCGTCGCTCATTATTGCGGGCGAGGAAGTAACCGCGTCACCGGTTTTGAACGAACGATTTGTTACGTGGACCTGCGGGGCTTCAACCATTTTTGTGCATTGGGCGCCGTAAGTGCCATGGGCACTCTTTTTCGGTCCCAGCAGCATGGACAGAATTCCATGATTCATGTTGACATCCACCTCACCCATAGCGGCTTTTTGTCTGCTTGATCCGCTGCATTTTACAAATATCCTGGCGTCTTCCCCTTCCGTATGTTTCAGTTCAATATATTCAACGTTACCGTCCATGTCCGTCTCAGCCACCGCGCTGTCGTCAAGAACCACCGGCGACGTCATGTTGAAACCCCCGGTTTTCTTGCCATGCCTCTTGATCTCGAATATTGTTTTATCCTGGAAGCGGGCCAGCGCCCCGCGGTGCCCCTTGAGTAATATGGAATCATCATCAAGCACCACGGGCGATGCCGTGAAGCCCTGGTCGGCAAATGGTTTCAAATGATCGCCATGATACAAATTGCCGGTGTTTTTTCCGTAAAATCTTGACTCGGCAAGGTTCTTTCCGTGCTGGTCGAGAAAATACACCCTGCCTGTGTACGTGCCCACCACCAGCGTTCCATATCTTGTAAGCGCCGGCGTGGCGTATACAGGATCGCCAACGGACACCGTGGTCTTGAGTTTTCCGTCCCGGGACAGGTAAACAATCCGGCCGCCATTGTCGTCCACCGTTCCAAACGCCACATCTCCGCCCGGCAGCTCAAGCGGCGTCGCGTATACATCGCCTTTGGCGTCATATTCCGAAACAAGCCGGCCGCCGCTTGTCCTTAGCTGGAGTTTTCCGCCTTGCGTCGCAAGCGCGAGATTTCCGTTTTTGAGTTCGATCACGCCGGCGTTCGTTTTTGCGCCGGCATCAAACGTCCCGAGCAGCTTTCCCTGCCGGTTTACGATGCTTGCTTTTCCGTCGTTTGTGATCACAACGACATTCCCGTTCTTGAGTATGGTCGGCGTGGCGGTGATCCGCGAACCGGCCTTGTACGAAGCTTTTTCTTCACCCGAATCGCTTAGAAACACGACGCGCCCGTCGGCCGTGCCAACCACCAGCGAGCCATCCTTGTAGAATGCCGGCTTTGAAAGAGTGCCGCCGGCCCCGCTCTTGAACACCCGCCGCAAACCGTCTGAATACAGAAGATGCAGCTCGCCGTCTTTTGTCGGCACAGCCAAAATGGACTTGTCCGGCGATGCAACCGGCTGGGTCACCACTTCCGAATTCAGCTCCCGTCTGAACTTCTGAACGGTTTTGTATCCATTAATTGTCTTGACGGTTTCTACGCACAGATTTCCGAAGGGGTCGGCTCCGGCGCTTCGGGCCACTTGAGTGCGGGATTTGGTAAAATAATACGGCGTCGGCATAGCAGGCCGCCCCTTTTCAACCGCTGTGGCAGCAGGAAGAAACAGTAATGACATTAACGCTACTGTTTGGACATATGGCAGTGCTTTGGCTGACATGTTCACCCCCAAGTGTAGGATAGCAGGTCCCTAAGCCTGTGTAAATTGACCGGTTTATTCCATGTACATGAACGCCGTCCATCTTCCCCGCTGGCAGATGTGACGCACGGGTTTCCAGCTTTTTTCTTCCAGAAAACGGCTCAAAAAATACGGCTGCCAGTCCATCCAGACCGAGCGTATTTCGGGCACCTCCTGCATGGGCGAGGACACCGTGCGTTCTTCCCAGCCGAGGGTTTCGGTCACGACCACGGCTTCGACGTCACGGCCGTGCTGCATTGCCAGCGGTATGCGGTCATGAAAATCATTCGTGCGCGTGAACTGCCAGGCGGGATGGCGGCGCGACAGCTCCACCGTCACGTCCGGGAAGGTCGGAAACCAGGCGCGCATGGGCTTGGGGTGGCCCAGGTCCGCTTCCAGTTTTTTCAGCCGGGCATCGATGCAATCGACAAATTTATAATATTCGCTCCAGCGCCAGCTCAGGCGTTCCGCGCGCAGCGCGTGAAGCTGGAAAACGTTTACATGAAGAAAAACCCCGCTGGCGGCAAAAAGCAAAGTCACAAGCGCCGCGCGCCGGACGCGGTGTTTTGAGAGCTTGAGAAGCGCCAGTCCCGCAAACGTCCAGAGCGAGACGTGCAGATAGAAGACAAACCACAGCTCGGGCTTTGAGTCCCAGAGCCAGATCGCGGAGGCGAGCCAGGCACACGACGGCAGCAGCGAAAAAGATTTATCAATGGCCGGAGTGTATTTTTGGTGTTTTGAAACGGCAAGCGCCTGCCGGAGCGTCCGGTATGCGGGAATGAACAGGTTCTCAACCGCGACCCACGCAAAGGCCAGGAAAATCAGCACCCACATGACAACCGCCGCCCATTTGATCGACGGATGCCAGGCAAACGGGCTGCCCATCGTCTGAAAGAGGCTGGCAAGCGCTTCCGGGACGGAGTCAAGCCATTCGCTTCGGATTTCCAGCCGGAGCCACTGGACCTGCATCTGTTTGATGAAAAGCCCCGGGTGCATGAGCACTGTTGCGATCCACGGAAGGAGATATAGGATCGTGCGCGCGCCGGTCTTTAGCAGTTTTCGCGGCTCCGGCACGAACGCGGCGATGACCGGAAGCACGAGGTGTATTGCGTTGAAGTGCGCGTAGGCGGCGACAGCCAGCAATGCCGCGACCGGGTCCCAAAGTCCCCGCGCGCCCCAGCGCGCCGGAAAACCGAGCGTGAGCCCGAGCACAAGAGCCGTGCCGCAAAGCCCGATCAGGGATTCGGGACGCACAAGATTTGATGCCCAGCGCATGGCCGGATCGAGCGAAAACAGAAGCGCGACGGCGGCGCAGCCCGTGAGCGAGAGCCCCTTGCGCCCGAGCCAGAGGACCGCGAGCGACCCGCTGAGCGCCCAAAAGACGAGCGGCCAGAATTTGATCCCGAAGCTGCCGTCAATGCCAATAAGCCGGCCAAGCCCGACAAGCAGGGGGTAGAGCGGCATGGTGTTGAAGTTGAATATCGCATATGACGGCTCGAAAGGCGCCTGCGGCATCATCACCCAGCGCGGCGGCCAGGCGAAAAAATCCTTGGCGACGAAATAAAACGCCGAGTCGTCCGGCCATGGCACCGGCACGAACGCGAGCGGCGTGAGCCACACGGCGGCCATTGCCATGAAGGGCAGCGCCGCAAGGAGGGCAAATGCAATTCGTGCTATGGGTTTCTTCCTGGTTAATATAAAAAACTCATTATCAAATCCATTGGCGATATCCAATGATTCTAATACGAAAAGAGCGTATTGAAAACCAGTCCGGTGCTTCGTTTGTCCTCAAGTGAAATGAATCCGGACAGCATGAAGCTTATGACTTTTGTCGGGCTCCACGCGAGGTTTACCACCACCTGTCTGGCGGCGCCGTCCTGCACCGCGAGCGTGTCGCCGGTCAGCCGTCCTTCGAGCTGCGCTCCGGCGTAGAATTTATCAAGTTCGATCCCGGCTTCGATGCGGCCGCGGTAGCCGAGCAGGTCGTACAGCACGGTGGCCGCCGCGAGCAGGTAGGCTTTTCCGGCCCCCGAGCCGGCAAGCCGCAGTCTCCCTTCGGCCGAAAACAGCAAATGGGTGATCATGGCGTTGCCGCCTTGTTTGTAGTGGTTGTTGCGGATGTCGTCCAGGCCGGGCGATGCCTGGATGCCGAACAGGTAGGTGGCCTGGAAGCGGTCTTTCCAGAGCCGGTGGTAGAATTTCAGGTTGGCGCCGAATCTCATGTCCCCCTGGATAATTTTGTATGTTTCATCCCCGCCTTCGAGCGCGCCGGCCGCGAAGATCAGGGTGGCATATGCCTCGATCCTTGCTTTCAGGCTTTTGGTAAGAAAAATCCCGCCTGTCCGCACCATCTGTTCGATCTGCAGGAAAAAGATGCTCATGTTGTAGTTGAAGTCGGATTCGGAAAACCGTCCGGCGTTTTGCATCTGGGCGGCAACCACGGCGCCGGCGCGCCCCGGAAAGAAGCCCGAAACATCCCAAGCCATATTTACCCCGGAATATACGTATTGCGCGCCGTTTCCGTCGGTGCCGTAGCCGCTCAGGATTCTTGTCTCGACTATCGAGGAGGAATAAAAATCAAAGCCGATCACCGATCCATGGTTTCGCGCAAGCGGATCAATGCGCCTGATGTCAAACCCCGCGGCGGTCGAAAGGAATTTTCCGAGTTCGCTTTGGATATTGTCGACCGTCTGGCCTCCGGGCCGGGAGATCCAGTAGTTGATCGCGACGTCCTTCTGCCCGACAAAAAGAGCGCGTGCGTCGCCGGTGGCGTTGGCGTGCATGTTTCCGTAGTCGAGATGATACAGGGTGCTCCGGGTGTCGGGGTCGAGCGTGATCACGCTCGAATGATAAAGACTGGTGCCCGCGTGTCCGCGGGATATTACATAGGTGTCCTTGAAGCCCATTGTCTGCAGCAGCACGCCCTGGGCTGATGCGATATCCCTGCAAACGCCCGAGAATTTTCCGATGCCCAACAGGTTATTGTCTGCCCGCCCGTATCCGGAGATGATGTTGTAGCGCCACACGTCCTGCATTTCGCCGAGGCCGACAACGCCTTCGCTTTTTATGCCGTCGTCGCGGCGCTTTGTGTCGTAGCTGGTGCGGGCGATAATGCCGAGCATCTGCACCAGTGTGATTTTTTCCTGCGTCGAAAGCATCCGGGCCGAGCTTTTTGCGATGTCCAGCATGGCGTTTGCGGAGCCGGCGGATACCAGGCGGTGGAATATTTTGAGCAGTTTGACGTGGTTTTCGGTCATCAGGCTGTAATAATCGCTTCCAAGGTTCTTGATCGACTGCAAAATCTGCCCGTCCGCAAGCGCATCGAGAAGCTGGCCGAAATAGTTGAATTCATTTTTCCCGTAACTGCGGATGCAGCTCAGGTACATCTCCCGGTTGCCGTTCAGGGCGCATCTGTAAAAAAAACTGTGCCAGTATGAGAGATACGCATCATAAATCAAAGAGGCATCAATGCCCGCAGGGGTGTGTCCGGGGGTGGGCGCAAAGCTTTTTTTGAAGATGATCTCCAAATGGTATTTGTTCCAGATCGTGCTTCGGCATTCTTTGGGTATTGCGGCCCAGTCTATTCTTCCTTCGATGCGGGTGAGAAGCGAATCATACCTGTCGCAGCTTTGTTCTGCGGCACGCGGGGCGGCCGGATTCATGGCCAACGCTGCAAATGCAGTTATTCCGAAAATCCACACACGGTAAAACACGCGGTCAACATATGTAACACTATGCGTTATGGCAATCAAAATATTGTTTGGGTCGTATACAGTAATAGATCAGTTGTATTTCAAGTTCGCCGCGCGGAAGGTTGCGCTTGCTTGTTCCGGCCGGTTGTTGTTATTGCCGGATGAATGAAAAAGCTGCTGGCGTTTGTCCTGGTTGCATTTCTTCAGGCCGGTCCATCTTTCGCGCTTCCGGATAATTTTTCAGAAGTACTGCCGGGCATCTATCGCGGGGCGCGGATGTGGCATGAGGTTGATTACCGGGATCTTGCCGCCCTCGACATCCGGTACGTAATCAATCTGGAAAGATTTTTCAGTGATGATGCCGGCGCCTGCGCCGCCAGCAAGCTGAAGTGCCTGAACCGGAGAATCACGCTTGTGTCGTTTCCCGGGGCGGATGTTTTTTTTGCTTATGATAAAATCCGCAAGGCCATGAGGCTTGTTCTCAAGATCATCCGGAAGGGGGATGGCGCGGTCTATTTCCATTGCTTTCATGGTTCAGACCGCACCGGGGCCCTGGCGGCCGCGCTGGTGATCAGGAGCGAAGCCTGTGGCAAGGAGTACGACAAAAGAGACTTGGAAAAAAAAATAATCTCGGATCTGCGTTTGCATGGCTTTCACAAGCGGCTTTATCCCTTGTTGTATGCAAACATCGTTTCCTGGGCCGACAGCGTGCCGACATGGATTTGCAATCCTTGAACCGGGGAACCGTTTGGAGCGCATTCTGTACTTGAGTGCGCTGCTTTGCAGGGCCGTATTCGCCCGGCAGGCCGTCCAGTTGGTAGACAAGCACCAGCACGCAGCTTGTCGCAATGAATGAAAAAATGCATCCTGCCGCGATGAGAAACGTGAACAGGCGTTTGAGCGTCGCGCCCGCGCGTGGCTGGATCCAGGAAACCAGATAGTACGAAAACGGCATCACGCCAAACCAGTAGTGCAGATGATTTCCGAGTCCGGCAACTGAAAGCGCACAGGGAAAAACCGCCAGAAGGGCGAGTGCTGCAAGTGCTGATGGCGAAGAAAGTATTTCACGGTATGCAGGCGGCCCGGGACGGATTGCCGAAAAAAACGCTCCGCCCATGAGCGCGCACCAGAGAACGATCGCAGCACTTGTGGCAAGATACGCAAGGACGGCGGCCACGCCCCCTGCGTTGAGGATCTTCCACGATTCGGGCATGAGATACAGCATGTAAAAATCAAGCGGCGAAGCACTGGAAATCGCCGAGCCCAGGGCTCTTCCCAAAAGTGATGGATTTATGCGCGCGGCCAGCATCGCGATATCCTGACGGACGGCAAACGCATAGGGCAGAAGGGATGCGGCGCCCGCCACCGCGCCAAAGGCGAAAGCGGGAACGGCGCGGGACCGTCGAAGCCGGAGCGCAATAAAAAATGCGATCGTGCCGATCATCGCCACGAGCGCCCCGGCCAGATACATGTGCGCGCCCAGCCAGAGCGAAAGCCCGGCCGCCGCCGCCGCCGCGCGGCTGAGCCGCAAACGGGTTTTGCCGCCGGTTTCTGCGCGCAAGGCGGTCTCGATCAGCGTGATCGATATTATCATCCAGGGCGCGACCAGGTCGGGCGGCCAGATCTTGCGCGAGCCCAGCACCAAGGCGGTGCTCGTCGCGCACATGAGCGCAAAAAGCGGCAAATGCGCAAGCGCCGCAAGCGCTATGGCCAGGGTGTTGAAGAGCGCGATTGCAAGCGCGATATCGAGCGGCCTGGCCGGATCCGGCGCAAGGATTCTTGTAAAATAATAAAACCCCGACGGATGCCTGATCCCGGAATGCTCCGACACCTCTGGCGCCGTGAAGGTGAACGGCATCATTTTGAGTGACCGGATTATGGTCGCGCTTGTGCGTTCGTCGGACTTGAATTCCATGCGCGACAAAAAAGCCGTGCGCAGGATCAGCGCGGTGGCAATTATGAGCATTGCAAAAGTGAGCGATTTTTGGCGCCACATGAGTTAAGTGTTTATCAGGATGCTAGGGTTTCTCAACAAAAGATGGGCCTTCATCGCCGGCCTCGCGGCAGTGCTTTTCTACTGGTACATGGTTCATCCGCCGGGGTTCAGCCGGATAGGTTATTCCGAGGATTTCTGCCCCGACCACGTCCGGCAGGTCATGGCTGAAAATCTCATAAAACACGGCAAACCCGTATTCAGGACCGACAGTTTTTTTGCGCCGGCGGGGGCCGCGATCCCGTTCATCTCGTGGTCCATCGAGCGCGACTGGCTGGGTGCCTATGCCTGGATGATCAGCCGCGATTTTCCGTTCCTGTGGATTTATTTCGGCCTGTCGCTTCTGCTCGCTTTTCTCGGAGTGGGATTCATCCTCAGGCGCATGGGGCTTGGTGCGCGTTCGGCCTGGCTTCTGGCCGCGATTGCCGTTACCTTCAATATTCCGCGCCATTTCAAGATATACCACCATTTCGAACATCTCCCCGAACACTGGATCTACCTGGCCGTCTTCATGGATGCCTGGATCTGGCAGCGGCTGTGGCGCGAGAACAAATGGTCGTGGACACTCGAACTCTGGCGCTCGGCGGTCGGGCTCGGGATGTTTTGTGCGGCCGGATATTTCTGGGGCCCGCTCGTGATGGAATGGATGATCTCGCACGGCGCGATGCTGCTTCTGGCCGGCGTGAGATTCCGTCGCGGCCGCAGAATTGCCGTCGAGGGCTCGGCCAAGGGGGCCGTCTGGCCGCTGCTGGCCTGCGCGGCGCTCGTTGTGATCGAGTTCAGGTGGTATCTACCGCTTGTTCGCGAAGCGTTGACGGCCGGCAAGGTTTACCAGCCGATCGGATGGTTTGCAGAGCCGGGACGCCTGGTGGAGCCGCTCTGGCTCAGGCCTCTTCTGAAGCCCGTGGAATGGATTTTTGGCTGGCATCCTGATCTTCCGAAAATCGACATCAGTGAAACGGTGATCACGGTTGGTTGGATTTACTGGCTTCCCGCCCTTCTGGCCATGCTGCTTGCGGTGCGGAGACTGGGCGGGACGGGGCTTGGCGCGGTTGCCCCGCTCGCGCTTTTTCTGGCCGTGATTGTCCGGTACATGGTTTCGGGCAAACCCTACTGGTTCAGGGATCTCATCCAGTCCGCCGTGCCGTTCATGGATTTTTTCCGTGTCGCGAGCCGCATGGGGCTTTTCCTACCCGCGACTCTTGCCGGGATCATCGCGCTTTCGTGGCCGGAGATCAAATGTGCGTATCTGCGGGCCCGCGCCGCGTGGCCCCGCACCACGCGCTGGACGGTGTATGCATGCGTTTTTCTGGGCACGCTTGAGGCCGGGTGGCTTTCCTATCCCGTCAGTTACATGCCGCCCGTCGAGAAACAGTTCGAAAAACTTCTTGAAGGCGTGCGCGATGCGCCCGGACGCATCGTGCTTGATCTTCCGTTTTGTGTCGCAGGCGGTAATGGTGTCTGCACCAACGAGCAATGTCCCAATTATCCTCATTCCGCGGTCGGGCAGTGCCTGAGGGGCTGGCACGACAAGGCAATTCATGGTCTTTATCAGGCTCGCACCGTCGAGGCCCATTGCCGCATTTACAACAAGGAGCCGTATACCTCGTGGTTCGACGCCTGGCGCATGCAGCGTTGTTTCGAAGACCGCGAGTGGGACAATCTGTGCCGGTACCTGGAATCGGTGCCGGGGATCGCGGCAGTGCTGGTGTACCCGGATGTCTGGACGGGGGCGGGGGCGCCGGATTGCCAGGCAAAATTCCGCGAGTATCTCGGCATGCCGCTTGGCGATGCCGGGTACTTCCAGTGGGCCGAGCGCGGCGGCATTGGCAAAGATCGTTCAAAAGTCGTTTGGTACGCGCCGAAGTGTCTTAAGCGGTTCAGTTCTGTACGTTGATTTTCACCGGCTCGGTGGCGAAGCGGTACGTTTTTCCGCGCCAGGGCATTTCGCCGCGGAAAAAGATCTCATATTCGCCGTTCGTGGTGGAGTTCGAGCGCCAGCCCATCTTCATTTTTCCGAGCACGAACTCGTTTGACTTGATGGATTCGCGTCCATCCGCGCCGCGCGCGACAAAATCGACCCTGCTCATCGGCACTGGTGCAGAATCCGTGGTGATCTCGAACTCGATGCGGCCCTTCACCGTTTTTGAGAGATCCACGCCCACGGGGATGTAGGAGAGCTTGAGCTGCGGGGCGCTGTTTATGACGTAAAAAGCGCGCACCTGCGAACGGAGCGCGGAGCCTTTGGCGGCTTCCGCAAAAAGCTCATAGCGCCCTTCCTTGAGCTGCGTGGTATCGAGTTTTGCCGTGCACGCGGTTTGATCATCCGGCGTGCAGCTCACGCTCTGGAGTTCGAGGCCTTCGGCGTTGCGGAGGCGGATGAGGACTTCGCGGCTTTCCTTGAGTGCTGTTGCAACTTTTATATTGTATGTGTCCCACGCGTATTCGCGGTCCTGCGGGGAGAGGACTGCCAGGTATTCGGTTTGGACCGGCACGCTGAGCAGCCAGGTTGAATTGCCGATGCCGGATTTATCGTCCCAGCTTATGCGGGCGTAGCCGCCATTGCCCCACTCGGGGCCCCAGCTGTTGCGGATTATCCAGGTGCGCGACGTGTCGTCGTAACCGACGAGCCCGATCGCGTGTCCGCCAAGCGCGTCCTTTCCGGAGGTTTTATAAATGCCGTCGGAATAAGCCAGAAAGTCGGCATAGACGGTCATGGTCGTCATGAGCGGCCCCTTGTGGATCGCCGCCTTGACGCTTTCAATGTTTGTAAACCATCCGCTGGAGGGCTGGCTTGAGCCGTCGATCTTGAAGGTGCGTGCACCAGAGTCGATGCAGCCGATGTTGCACGTGGCGTCTTCGCCGGTGGAGCCGGAGGTGTAGGGCATGCAGGCATCGTCAACGACGCCGGTGCGTTTCATGAAGCTTGCGGCGCTTGCCGGGCGCCAGCCCGAGTTGCAGCCGCCGCCGCCACAGGCAAAAAGGGCTTGTGGTGAAAATGTCGGGCGCATCATCGGGAAGCCGTAGGTAATGGAATACTGCGCTTCGAGCGTTGCGACGGCCGCAAACGCCACGCAGCTTCCGCAGTTGCCCTGGTTCATCATCGGCCCGAGCCAGTTCACGCCCTCTTTGTTGCGCCAGTCGATTGAATTTCTGGCCGCGATTTTGTTGTCATTCATTATAAGCATGCCGGTCGGCTCGTCGATCGAGCCGAGCATTCTCCGGGCTTCTTCGCGCGAAAGCTCCGAGACCCAGTTTTTTTTTGCCGTCCAGGCGGCGCCCGTGCGTGCGATCCATTTTTGCACGGAATTAATATCGACCGCCTTTGTGTTTTGCGCAGCTTTTGTATTTAGCACTGCCGCGGCGGCTGCTTGCGGCGCCTGCGCGAATGCAAAAACCAAAGTCCCCAAAAACAACCCCATCCATGAGCTTATTTTAGTTTTCATATGAAAATTCTAACATCAGAGATTTTGAGGGTAAACCTCAAAAGGTGGTCACCACCTTTTGGTTAAGGTCTGCGTCATGAAAGTTAATGTCAGTCTGCTTTCCATTCTCTTGGGGTTGATTTCATACACTGGTACTTAAAAATCCCCTGAATCGGCATCCTGAAAATTGCACTCACTGCGTCAGCGATGCAAAAAGCCAGCTATCAACGACACGAACCCGAAAACACACCGCTGTACAAAGTCATGCAGAATTATCTGAACACTTTTTTGGATGATGCGTGCAGGGCAGGGGATGGTGATGGTGTGCCGGCATATGTTGTCAATGAGCTAGCTGCATATCTTGATTGCGGCATCCTGGCGCAAGGTTTTGTGCGGCTTTATTGTCCAGAGTGCAGAACCAATTCGGTCGTTGCGTTTTCATGCAAGCGACGTGGTTTCTGTCCGTCTTGCGGTGCGAGAAGAATGAGCAACACTGCTGCTCATCTTGTGGATCATGTGATACCGCACGTGCCGGTGCGGCAGTGGGTGCTTACGCTTCCTTACCGGCTTCGCTTCATGTTATCGCGCCGTCCGGCGCTTGTTACGGCCGTGCTTGGTATTTACATCAAGACCATTTCATCGTGGATGGCAAAAATTGCGCGCAAGCAGGGTATAAAGGGAGCTAAAACCGGCGCATTTACGGTGGTGCAGCGTTTTGGCGGTGCGCTTAATTTGAATATACATTTCCACTCGCTTGTTCTTGATGGCGTGTACATGCGGCCGGAAAAAGGGCTGCCGCCTGTTTTTAAAAAATTGACGGCACCATCCAATGAGGATGTTGCAAAAATCCTTGATACAATCATCGGGCGCATTGCAAAAATGCTGGATGGCAAGGGCTATCATATCGAGTGTCAAGAACAAGGTGGAATGTATGATGGCTGTTTGTCTGCATCGATACAGCAGCGGCTTAAGACCTGGGGTGGTGTTCCTGGCACTGGTGAACAAAAATCAAATGGTCCGTGCTCTGCCCGGAGCATGGGATACAGCCTTAATGCGAATGTTGTGGTTGGAGCCAAAAAACGCGAGCGTTTGGAAAATTTGTGCAAATATTTGATGCGACCGCCGATTGCGCTGGAGCGAATGATCGAGCTTTCGAACGAAAGGATTGGCTATCGGCTGAGGCATCCTTTTTCGGATGGAAGTACGCATGTGATTTTTGAACCGCTGGAATTGATCGAAAAGCTGGCGGCACTTGTGCCCCCGCCACGGGCAAATCTGGTGCGCTACCACGGCGTGTTGGCACCGCGGTACAGCCATCGTCGCAGCATAGTCCCAAGTGTAGATATGGATGACGAGCATGCGCGGGTTTTTAGTGAATCGCGCCGGTTGGAGTGGTCGGCACTTTTAAAGAGGGTGTTTGATATCGATGTGCTGAAATGCTCAAGCTGTGGTGGCAAACTCAAGGTCATATCTATGATCACGCAGAAAAAGGTGATCCGGCCATTTTTGGAAAGCATGAAGCTCCCGGCAGAGCCGCCAGTGCTCATGCTCGCTCGTCCACCACCACAAATCTGTATGGGATTTTAAATGTTGTGTTTTTTTGGTCCACTATTTTGTCTGGCTCAGGGCGAGCGTGTTTCTTTTATGTAATCATTGAGGGATAATCATATAAAACAGGCTCTAATTTTCGCGCGCAAGCGCTTGGTTAGAGGGGGGATTAGCGATAAGTGAGTTTATCAGGAATGGAAAGTGCGGCTAAAAAATCCTATGATCGGCTGGGCGTCAAAAAATCCAAGCTCGCCAAAAACCTCGCCTTCACCAAGCACGGCTATGGTGATCTTGTGGTTGAGATAGGTCTTGTAAACGCGCGCCTTGCCCTTGCGGATGATGAACATCTTCCGCGACACTTCGTTTTCGCATATCACCCGCGTGCCCGGCTTGAACGTCAGCGCCCTGCCATCTGTTTCTTGAGCCATATAAAGATATTCTGGAATGGATCAGCGGCGGGGACAATAGAAATTTCAGACTTCGAAAATGAAGTTATTCCTGTCAAAACGCATCCGAGGCCCATAGGCGTCATCGCCGACAGCCCGGCGTCCGGCCACAATCACCATGGTAATGTATGCATCACGAGGCAGATTGAGCATTTTACGCACGCGCTTGCTGTCATATCCGTCAAGCGCGCAGCTCGAGAAACCATGTGCGGATATTGTCAGCATCAGATTCTGGCATGCAAGAGCAGTCGACTTGACTGCGCAAAGTTTAATTTCATTTTTATTTACGTAAGGTAATGACATCGGCACGAACAATCTAACGACTGTAAAAACAACCCTCTTGAGAATTCCCAATACATTAAACGGCCCCAAGACAAATGAAAGAGGCACTATCTTTTGATAATAGATATCAAAAGGTTTCGGGAGTGTTAAATTCAACTTTTCCAGCATTTCAATCATCATTTTTGAATACTTCCGCCAAAGCCCGGTCCGCGCAACACATACAATAAATTCTGCAGCCGATTCGGCTGCGGGCTGATGCATGCAATATGCTCGCATCTTCATACGCATTGATTCCGATCTCACCCAGTAGAACTGCCATGGCTGTAAATTTGAAGTGCTTGGTGCCAGTATGGCCATATCCAGACAGTCATTCATGACCTCGGGCGGTATCCGCTCTGGCATAAACACCCGAACGCTCCTTCTTGCTTTTACAACGGCACAAAAAACATCAGACTGTTGTAGCATTTCCATATACCACCTCCCGGCTTCAGGCCTCCCCGGCGCTGGCAAGAACATCCTCCACGTACATCGCAAGCAGTGTCTTGAAACACCGTCCCTCTTCCTTGATCGCAACACATTCGGCAAGCCCGCAGCTTGGTTAGAGGGGGGATTAGCGATAAGTGAGTTTATCAGGAATGGAAAGTGCGGCTAAAAAATCCTATGATCGATGCCTGAATTCCGGGATAAATTCCGCAATGAACCAGACTTGCTGCTGCTAGACAACTTTAGCTTCATCTCTGGCAAGCAAGCAACGCAAGAGGCAATGCTTAGCATACTTGACCTATTAACATCAGAAGGGCGCCAACTGGTAATTGCCAGTTGTGACCATCCGATGCAGCTTGATCTATGTAAAAAGCTCCAAAGCCGCCTTCTCGGCGGCTTGATAGCCAAACTCCGCCATCCCGAATCGATCGAAGAACGCCTTGATCTCACAAGATCACTATCCAACCGCCAGGAGTTAACTCTTTCCGATCAGCAGATAAGACTTCTGGCAGAATATCCGACGCATAATGCACGAGAAATCGAGGGACTGCTCATCAGGATCAAAGCGGAATCATCCTTGTCTGACCGACCCGTCAATGATGAAATGATTGCTTCGATTCTTTCTGATAATGCGATTCATAGGAAGGTATTTAAAAAGAAAATCCGAGCCACAAAACGCACAAAGAAAAAATCAAAACGGTAAAGACATCCTGAGAGATAGACACTCTTTGTCCATCCACCCCACTACCATGCCCCGCATGACCACAGACAAACTCCCCCGCGACCTTGAAGCCGAGCGCGCCTTGCTTGGCGCCATACTGCTACAAAACGACAGAATTGAATCAGTGATTGAGGCGGGCATCATAACCGAATCTTTTTATATGGACAGCCATAAAAGTATTTATGCCGGCATGCTTGCGCTTTACGAGCGGAACGTGCCAATCGACCTTGTTACCGTCAAGGCCGAACTCATGCGCGCTGGTACCTATGATCAGTCTGGCGGCATTGCACTCCTGACCGGCTTATTTGAGGATTCATTCACAACCAGCAATACGAGCTCGTACGCAAGGATTGTCGCGGGACACGCCAAGCTGCGCAAGATCAGCAAGGCATGCAGCGAAATCAATAGCCGCATTCATTCGGGCGTGGAAAACATCGATGATTTTGTAAATGCAGCTGAGGCCGAGTTTTTTGCGGCCACTGGCACGAGCGCGCGCGAGACATTCCGCCCAATGGGTGATGTAGTGAGCAGGACGGTACAAAAAGTTGAAGAATGGGCCACCAGCGGCCGCGAAGTCATGGGACTTTCGACGGGTTTTACAGCACTTGACCGGATAATTAACGGTCTCGTGCGCACGCAGGTGATTGTCGTTGCTGCGCGGCCAGGGATGGGCAAGACGTCCTTTATCTTGTCAGTAATCATGAACACGATTTTGAAGGAAAACGCCATTATTGCCCTGTTCTCACTGGAAATGTCAGATATTGAAATCGGTCTAAAATTCATATCGATGGCCACAAAAATTCCGGCTGGCAAATTAAAGACCGGTAATGCCAGGGGACGTGATTGGGACTTGCTGCTTGGTGCAGCCGACAAGCTTTCTAAATCAAAGCTGCACATAGACTCGCAAGGCGGAATCAGCGTGCTTGAGATCAGATCCCGCTGCCGCAAATTAAAGCGTATGGCAAAAGGACTTGACCTTATAGTAATTGACTACCTGCAACTCATGAGCCCCTCGCAGCGGCTCAATCAAAGCGGTGTGAACGAGGTTCAGGTACTCAGTGAGATCAGCAAGCAGGTCAAAGAGCTTGCCAAAGAACTCGATGTACCGATTGTTCTTCTGTCCCAGCTCAATCGCGGCTCCGAACAGGCTCAATCGAAAGACATGCGACCGCGCATTTCAAACCTGCGCGGTTCCGGGTCCATCGAACAGGATGCTGACATAGTAATCCTGCTTCATAGAGAAGACTATTACGACAAGGAATGCGAGAATCCGGGCATTGCTGAAGTCCATATTGCCAAAAACCGCCATGGACCTACAGAGACCGTTGAGCTTGCCTGGATCAAGGACTTCACGCTGTTTGCGAATCTGGAGAAAGATATCAGCAAGTAATATTACCTTATCCCAGTCACAGCCCTATGCCCCATGTTACGTCGAATGCCGGCCTCTGTCTCGAGATCCCAGACAAGATCACATACTGATGGCTGCTCGCAAAAAACACGCTTCTGATACACGGCCTTGAAGTCTCCGGGCGCAAGCCCGCGAATATTCTTGATACGCGAATACTCGTCTGCTGTTGGCTCCGTACGGGCAAGCGGAAGCAGTATACGCCGGTAAAACTCTGTATTGCCGTCCGGCAACAAGTAATCAAACTTTACTTTACAGGCAAAGCGCCGCATTACGGCGGGGTCCATGCCGTCCTGGTGATTTGTCGCACAGGCAAGAACGCCCGAGAAGTTTTCCATCTGGCAGAGCAACTCATTGGTCTGGCTCACCTCCCACGATCTGTGCGCTCCTTCGCGATTGATAAAAAGCGAATCCGCCTCATCAAGAAACAATACTGCTTCGTGTGCCTCAGCTTCACGGAATGCATCAGCGATAAGCTTTTCCGTCCCTCCAACATACTTGTCCAGAAGGTCGCTTGCGCGCTTTACTATGAGTTCCTTTTCAATCGAACCTGCAAGGTGCTTTACATACTCTGTCTTGCCGGTACCGGGCGGGCCGAATAGAAGGATATTATAGTTTTTGACATTCACGGGCTCCTGACCGGTTGCGGCACGATTATAAAACCGCGCCACCCCCTCGCGTAGGAGCTCAAGAGGAAAATCCGTATTGATCCCCATAAGCGAATACGCATTGGTCACTGCACTAAAGCTCGTCCACTTGCCGCCGATGAATTTTTGTTTGCGGTCCAAAATGGCATGCAGCCGCGACAAACGATCATCCGCAGTTAGGTCACCAGGAATGGCGGTCACATCTTTTATGGCAAGCTGAATTGCGCCGGGGCTCAGCGAGTAGGCCTTGGTTAGAGGGGGGATTAGCGATAAGTGAGTTTATCAGGAATGGAAAGTGCGGCTAAAAAATCCTATGATCTCTTCCAGCTGACAGGCGCCGCATATTCTTTGCCGAAGCGGAGACAGCGACGGGCATCCTGTTCCCCATCGTCGAAAAGGACTTTTGGGTCGTGTGGACGCTTGACCGCCTTTTTTCAATCCCCGAACTGAAGAATCACCCGACATTCAAGGGAGGCACTTCTCCTCTCAAAGTCTACCGCATCATCGAACGTTTTTCCGAGGACATTGACGTTTCGATTGAAAAAGATTTTCTGGGCTTCGATCGTGAAAGAGATCCGGAAAAAGCGCCGTCAAAGAAAAAGCTATGGGCCGCTGTCGAAGCTTTGGGAAATGCTTGCGCAAAATACGTTCAAGATAATTTGCTCACAGCCTTGCGCGAATCAATCACCAGGGAGCTTGGAACCGATCAGGGCTGGCGTGTTTTTCCCGACGAAAAAGACCCCGACGGTCAAACACTTTTGTTCTAGTACCCTAATCTTGCTGAGCGGGGTGGATACATCCAGCAATCCGTGAAAATCGAAATGGGCGCAAGATCAGAACACTGGCCGGTGAGTGCACAATGTCGGCGTGGGTTATATAAGTTTTCTTATTCCTGCCGCAGCATACAATGGGATGTTTGTGATTTTTCCCGCAACAGAAAAATTTTCGAACGAAATTTTTATGCCGGATTTCAAGTGCCTTTCTTCAATAAAAATCCCGAGGCTTTGCATCTGTCCCTGAAATCCTGCTTTCACTTCAATTGGAATAATTTTCCCATTAATAGAGAGGACATAATCTACTTCGGCATTGCTGCTTTTCGCTTCCCTGTGCCAATAATGGATTTCAGGCCGAAGATTTTTTGCGCCTGACGCAAGGAATTCCAGTCCGGCGTGCACTTCGGCAAGCGCGCCTTTGTTGACAAGCGAAACGTGATCACTAACAAGGTGTTCGGAGAGGTCAAGACCGAGAAGCCTTTGAAAAATTCCAAGGTCAAAAATTATCGCTTTGAATTTTTGCGGACTTGCTTGTGCGCCAAGAGGCACACCGCGCGCATGCGTATGATGTATTTTGTGAACGAGACCGGCTTTTACCAGAAGATCGAATGCTTTTTTGTAGCCAGACGGATACCTGATATCCGAAATTTTCGAGTATTTGAATTTACATCCTGACTGGAGGGCCACGGATTTGAATACATCGCTGAGTTTTGCGGCAGGAATTTTTTTACGGTATTTGGCAAAATCATCCTCGAATGTGCTTATCAGATCATCAAGCGCTTCCTGGCACGCTGTCAGATCATGTTTTTGAACATAGATGCTTACGACGGCAGGCATCCCGCCCGTAATCATGAATGTCCGGAGTTTGTCGATGGCTCGGTCATGGAGGGGTTCATCAAGCGGTTTGGTTGGTGTTGCCTCGTTGATAAGCCTGGCAAGTTCAGAAAATCCGCACGCTTCGAGGAATTCCTCAAAATTCATCGGCTGCATATAAAGCGAATGTATTCGTCCGATCCCGAATGACGGGATTTCGGAGATTGCAAATTCCAAAAGCGAACCTGCCGCAGCGGTATGCAGTTCAGGGAGTTTTTCATGAAAGTACCGAAGTGATCTTATTGCATTAGGGCACGCTTGGATTTCGTCAAAAAAAAGCAGGGTCTTTCCCGGAATTATTGATTTGCCAAAAAATCCACCAAGCTTCTCGATGATCTCAAGGGGATCTACTGAGTCTCGTATAATACAGTGACACCATGGGTCAGAAAAACATGCCTGCGTGGTGCAAGAATCCAAAAGGGAGACATGGACGCCGTTTCACGCG
>Ga0208375_1002309_pt1 | contig 18324 bp, 27 predicted proteins | sample RifOxyD1_FD_184038 | JGI IMG/M metagenome (GOLD analysis project Ga0208375, IMG submission 184038) | Soil microbial communities from Rifle, Colorado - Rifle Oxygen_injection D1 (SPAdes) | ecosystem: Environmental > Terrestrial > Deep subsurface > Rock core/Sediment | place: Rifle, Colorado... | reverse complement strand
GAACAGATACTTTTTTTGGAGAACTAATTTATAAGTACAAAGTGCCGGTTTTGGCCACCGGGGCTGCGGGAAGAGTATTTTGGTTGTGGGGACTGGGGTCTTCGGTGATGGTGGGGTGGTTTGTGGACAAACTAAAGGAGGTTGACTGGAAGGACGGCTTGAGAATAATTGGATATCCGACGGTGGGATTTTTAATGATGGTGATTTTAGTATTTGGTTTTGGGAAATGGATGAAACCAGATGTGCAGCCGGTAACCACAGTTAAAACTAATTTGACGGTGTCAGTAAGAAACAGCGTATTGCCGTTGGGTTTTCTGGGAGTAGTGGGGGTGGCAATAGTTTTGAGAAAGTACAAGACGGCAAAAATATTGTTGTGCGGATTGGTGGCGGCTGATTTGTTTAGATTCGGGTGGAAGTTTACGCCGTTTGTGGATCGGGGACTGGTTTTTCCAATTGATGAAACGATTCAATTTTTAGTGGAAAAAAATCAGAAAGAGGTATTTAGGGTGGAGAGGGAAAGAGGGGAAATTCTGCCTCCCAACACCTGGGCTTACTACGGATTGTCCAGTACTTCCGGATATGATCCGTTGGCAGTTTATGGCTACTCTAAAGTATTTTCGGAAACCATAAACGGCGGGGGAGCACGGGCAACCAGATACACTGAGATTGAGAGGTATGATTCGAAAGCGTTGGGCTTTTGGAATGTTAAATACTTATTGGCGGTAAAAAGGGATGAAAAAGGGAGAATTCCAGGTGAGATATTGAGTTATAAAATTGACCCCAAAAGTTGGAAGAAAGTTTTCGAAACACAGAATGTGGCGGTATTGGAGAACCAAAATGTCCAACCGAGAGTCAGAAGCAGAGATGGGGAAACGGTAATTGAGACAATTCAGCCTGGTCGGGTGGTGGTTACTTACAAAAATACTAAAGAAGTAGAGCTGGCTGAATCTTATTATCCCGGATGGATGGGATGTGAAGAGGAAACGTGCCAGGCGGCTATTAAAAGTGATGAAGGGACAATGAGGTTTTCAACTTTGGGGGATGCAGGGAGATTGGAAATGAAGTATAAGCCAAAAAGCGTAGAAACTGGCCTGGCTTTGGGACTATTGGGGTTGGGGATTTGGGTGATTGGAGTAACCGTTAGGATGAGATTTGTGCCAGGAAAGAGCGTGGCTGACAATCGTAAGTAAATCGGACCAGCGGGGCTGCCAGCCCAATCTTTTTTGGAGTTTGGTGGAATCGGCTACTAGTTCATCAGGATCTCCCTGTCTTCTGGGGCCATAAGTTACCGAAAAGTCGATGCCGGAGGCTTCTTTGATGGTGTTTACTACTTCCAGATTGGAATGGCCGGTGCCGGTGCCGACATTAAAGACATCCGTGCTGTGACCATTTTTCAAAGCATCAAGAGCCAGTAGGTGAGCCGAGCAGAGATCTTCAATGTGGATGTAGTCTCTGATACAGGTGCCGTCTTTAGTACTGTAGTCATTGCCGTTAATGGTAGCCTGGGAATTACTGAGGGCGGCACTGATAACCAAAGGAATAAGGTGGCCTTCGGGGTGGTGGTCCTCACCGAATTTGCCGTCAGAACTGGCTCCGCAAGCGTTGAAGTACCGAAGAGCGATGGATTTGAGGTTAAACTGGCGGTCAAAATAGGCCAGGGTCTGTTCAAATCCGAGTTTAGACAACCCATACGGATTAATGGGGGATTTGGGGTGAGTTTCGGGAATGGGAACGTCTTGTGGGGTGCCGTAAACAGCTGCAGTAGAAGAGAAAATGATGTTTTTTACGGAATGGTTAACCATGGCCTGGAGGAGTTTAAGGGGGGAGATGAGATTGTTTTGGAAGTATTTTTCCGGTTCGGATACGGATTCGGGGACGGAAATATAGCTGGCAAAATGAATGACTGACTCGATGGGGTTTCTGAAAAAGACATCTTCAAGAAGTTTGACGTCACCCACATTTCCGACCACAAGTTTGGCTTCAGGAGGCAGGGCTTCGGGATGGCCATACTCTAAAGAGTCGACTACAATTACGTTTTGACCAGTGGAGGCTAACATTCTAACCATGTGTGAGCCGATGTATCCTGCTCCGCCAGTGACGAGGATTGCCATAGTGTGGAACCATACTAACAGAGAATGGGAAATGCAGGCAAGGGGTTGCAAAACATTTTATACCCGAATAAAATACGAAGAGATGGCAGACACAAGGAGATACAGAGACAGAAAGAAATATTTGACTGAGGCTGTGAGTAAAAAAAGAAAAGTGGTGAAGCTGTGGTCAATCAAATATAAGGGCGGGAGGTGTATTGTCTGCGGTTATGATAAGTGTCCGGTGGCCTTGGATTTTCACCATGTTCGGGGGAAAAAGGAGTTCAGTGTAGGAAATATTGGTTATAGCAGATCTTGGAAAAAATTGAGACAGGAATTAGATAAGTGTGTTTTGTTGTGTGCCAACTGCCACAGGGAAGTGGAGGCTGGGGTAACGATTATTCCCAACTCTGAATGGAATTTATTAGGAGAAATTCCAACTAATTTGAGTTAAAATACTTCAACATTCCCCTGTGGCGCAATGGTAGCGCAAGCGACTGTTAATCGCAAGGTTGGAGGTTCGAATCCTCCCGGGGGAGCCAAGTTCGAAATCTGTAGAACTGAGATGGCACAATGCTATGATTTAGAATCTTTTGAGGTAAAATTTGGGGGTGAGAATTGAGAAGATTGTTGTGGCGACAAGAAATGAGTCGAAAAAGAAAAGATTTGGTAGATTATTGGCTGGATTGGCTGATCAAGTGATTGGTTTGGAGGAGGCGGGGGTAACTGGTAAACCGGAAGAGACGGGAGAAACGGCAGAAGAGAACGCAGAGATTAAAGCTGCTTTCTATGCTGCAGCTACAGGATTGCCGGTACTGGCTGAGGATGAATCGCTTTGGGTAGATTTTTTGCCAGCTGATAAACAACCGGGAGTGCACGTGAGAAGAGTGGACAGGAAGGATGAGGTAAGTGATGAAGAGCTGTTGGCCTACTGGGAGGCACTAGTGGCAGCAGTTCTTAAAAATAAGAGGACCGGTCACTGGCATGTAGCTTATTGTTTGGGGACACCTGATGGGAGGGTACATACGGGAGCTTTGGATCATCCAATAATGTTTTTTTCGCCGTCGTCAGAAGTTAAGTTACCACATTGGCCAATGAGCAGTTTGCAGGGTCCAGTGATGTTTGGGAAACCTGACAGTGAGTTAACCGAAGAGGAGAGAAAACAGAAAGACCAACGTGCGGATAGGCTTATTGAAGAGAAGCTTCTGGAATTGTTTAGATAGGGGGGTTGGTTCTAAAATCGTAGAACTGGGCGAGCATTTTCTACGGATTTCTTCGGATTTGTTTAATAGGATGGTTGGGTGTTTACTTCGTATTAACTTCGGATGTAGAATACCATTGTGGATGACGTAGAGATCGAGATAAAAATCAAGCCGAAAAAACCAGAAGTTCTTGTGGCTTGGCTAAAAAAGAATACCAAACTCATTAGGTCTTCGCATCAAATTGATTATTATTTCAATCCACCACATAAGGATTTTCTTTTTGAGGATAGACTTGGGAAGAAAAGGGCTGATGATTATTTACGAATAAGAATAGACGAGAAGGAGGGGGGAGTAACCTACAAACACTACCACAGGGAATTGGAGGCAGAAGGTCGGGCTTACTTGGATGAAGTGGAAACTAGCTTAGGGAAACCAGATAAGCTGTTGAAAATTTTTGAATTATTGGGATTTAAGGTCAGCGCCGTTATTGATAAGACCAGAAATAGTTACAGCTACGGAGAATTTCAGTTTGATTGTGATGAGGTAAAAGACCTGGGGACTTTTGTGGAAATTGAACTTAAGAGCAAAGTAGTTAGCCCAGATGACGGGTTTAAGAAAATATATAAATTACTGAAAGATGTGGGAGTTAAAGAGTGGGAAGAAGCAAGGGGTGGCTATGTGGAAATGTGGTGGAATAAGTAGTAGCTTCTCTGGTTAGTGTCTTAATTTCCTTCCCTCTTGTCCTAATTAATTCCACTTGCACCTTATCTTCTAAAGCAAAAAGACCTTGTTTAGGTTCAGGCGCATATCTTCAGGGCTAGGGAGCGGGATTTAATGGTTTTTGAAGTTTGATATACTGCGACTATGGGGGAATTATTGGAATTACTTGTACACCACTTTTTTGACATAATTCGTGACTTGGGAGCAGGAAAAGATTTGAAACCGCACTTACTTGGACATTCTCTTCACAAAATAGCGGCGAAAATCAGAGAAGACCCACAGGTAAAAATAAAAATTGTAATGGGGTGTGATTCGACTTGTGAGGGATGTTCGAAAATGTTCGAGGGACGTTGTGTGGATTCTATATCCCACCGAGCTGATTTTACTTCAAAGGAAAGATTTAATGATTTTATTGATAAAAAAATATTAAAAGCATGCGGTTTGAAAACTGGTGAAATTGCGACACCTATTAAGTTGTTGAAAAAATCCAAATTTTATATCGGTCATATTTTTCAAATCTATGAGGGGAATGATATTAAGCATACTCAGAAGAGGAGAGCGGATGTTGTTAGGGGGGGTGAACTGTATAGTCAGAAATTTGGGTTTGGGAACGATGCAGTATAGTGCGGTATCTCGATTTTGAGATTTTAGAACTTTTTGAGGTAAAATTTAGGAGATGAAGACATTGTTTTTGTCATCGGCGGGGGTGCGTTTTCCGATTATAAAAAGGGAATTGCTGAAGGTATTGCCTAAGGCACCATCTCAACTTAGTCTGAGTTTTGTTAATACTGCGGCAAATGTTGTGGAAGATGACACTTTTTCAAAGGAGGACGAAAAAGAATTAAGAAATATGGGGTTTAGTGTGCAAGTTGTGGATATTGCTGGCAAGAATGAGGGAGAATTGCGTGAAATACTAGGAAATCAGGATGTGATTTATGTTGAGGGGGGAAACGGGTTTTATCTTCTTAAGCAGGTAAAGGAAAGTGGTTTTGAGAAAGTGATAAAAGAACTTATTGATAGGGGAGTTGTCTACGTTGGGGTTAGTTCCGGTACCTATATAGCTTGCCCCACGATTGAAATGCATGAATGGAAGAGGGTTGTGGACAATCGATATGGGTTGGAAAGCCTCGAAGCGATGGGGCTGGTGCCTTTTTTGATTAGCGTTCATTACAATCGAGAAAAATATCGGGAACTAATTAAGAGGGGGATTTCGAAAACGACCCTGCCAGTGAGAGTTTTGACTGATGATCAGGCGCTATTAGTTAAAGATGGTAGGGTGACGTTGGTTGGTGATGGCGAAGAAGTTGTAGTTGAATAAGGCCTGACTAAATCAGCCAGCATTAGATTGGTTTGGTTCTACATCTGTAGAACTCAGTGAGCACTAGTCCTATAGTTTGACATGCAAACACTATTGCGATAAAATGAACTTGTGGCAAGTAGTGAAAAACAAGTAAGCGCAGAGTTGCTCGCAGCAGCGTCGGGGGTACTTGCGGATGTATATGAAGTCGATGAATTAGGTTTTTTGATGGCAGTGGAGAGTGGGACAGATTTTACACAAAGACAATCCTTATCGCAGTTTTTTGAAGTTGGGCGGAGTTTTCCAGCATTAGCTCTTAAGATAAGTGAACTATATTCGGCTCTATTAAAATCTAAACAAGCCAGAGCAACGCTTGCAACAGTCGAGCCAACCAAATTAGAACTACCGGTAGAAATGGGCTTCATGGCTCATCTGGACGATAATCCCTACACAAAATTTTTATTGGAAGATGTGTTGGCAGCCCGATTACCAAATCCTACTACTCCATCTTCTGCGTCCATTGGAAATGAGATAGTTGCGATGCGAAAAGAACTATATTCCACTGGAACTAGTAGAATAACAACCACGTTGATAATGGAGAGAATTCTAGAAGGTAAGCTAAGTTTGGGTAGAAACGAATAACCTAAGCTTTCAAGAGTATCGTAGTCTGTTCTAAAACTAATCCAGGAAACTCAAATATATCAGACCAGTCTGCCTTTCGGTAATCGTTCCACCTGGCGAGCTGAGTTCTTTTGAGGGATCTCGACAGGATAGATTCCGAATTTTTGGTAGAATAAGGCAACTGTTTAAGCGAATGGTATGAATAAAAAATATAAGATTGTTTTTTTGATTTTGCTTTTTGCTTCTTTAATTGTATTTGTATTTTACTTTTTATCGACCAGTAAGATTAAACCAGTTGTTTTGTGTAAAAAGGCGGGAGAGTCGATATGTATTAATCCAGGCATATGTCCCGGAAACAAAGAGATTTGTTGCGGAGGTTTGTATGCCGTGATAGGTCCAAAGTCATACGCCGTTTGTGAGATTCCTAGTGAATTAAACATGAACAAACCACGAGTCCCCAGTTTGGAGCGTTAGTCCTGTTCTAAATCAGTAGAACGCAGCCAGCACTTCTACGGATTTCTTCGATTTTCTTCGGATTTATTTGACTGATATACTTTTAACATGAATATTGATTTGAAAGAGGTGGATATTAAAGATAAGAATCTGCTTGGAGATTTGATTAAGGAATATCAGAAAGAGATTTTGAATAAAGTAGATATCGAGCCGTACAAATATCTGGATTCTTACTGGGAAAAATCAGACAGACATCCATTTTTTGTAATGTTGGACCTTGGGATTATCGGGTTTGTACTAATTAATAATTACAGTGTAATTGAAAAAATGGCTAACAGTATATCTGAACTTTATATAAAGAAAGAATTTAGGAATAAAGGAATAGGGAAGAACGTGGCCAAAAAGGTTTTTAAGCTGTATCCCGGAAAATGGGAGATTAGAGAACTCCGTGTAAATGTTTCAGCAAGGAAATTTTGGAAGGCTGTAATTGGTGAATATATGAAAAATAAATTTACAGAGTATGATTTAACTAGTGACAAATGGGATGGATTTGTTCAGACTTTTGATAACTCGAACATAAACTCTTAATTTCATTCCACCTATTCCTAATTAACTCCACCGATATACAATGGATTTAGTGTACAAAAAGTGCTGGTTTTGGTTGATGGTAGTTGTGGTGTTGGTACTTTTATATGTTGTTCTTGGTGTACTTGGAATAATTCCCACTTATCAGTGTGGGTCAACTATGGGGCTTAATGGTCCTGTGAATTGGTGTGGCTGGTATCGTGGCACTGTGGTTGGTTAGAATATGGGTAGTCGATAGTTCTAAACTCATCCACTTGAGCGAGCCAAGTTCTAAATATGTAGAACTGAGGAGGTACAATGCTACGAATTAGAACTTTTTGAGGTAAAATTTGGGAGTGACGGTCCAGCAAATCTTGAACAGCTTGAAAGAAGAATTTCCAGGGAAAGCGATAATTCCTAACTCTGAAGATAATCCCACAGAAATTTTATGTGAGATAGACCCATCGAAATTGCACCCTAATTACAGTGCAGCGATAGCGTATGTAAAAAAGTCAGAGCCACACCGACACATTAAGTCGGTAGAGACATATGAGGTAGAAGAGGGAGAACTGGATTTGTATCTGGATGGAGTGAAGAAGGTACTTAAGAAAGGACAAACATACACCATAAGTCCGGGAGTGATTCATTGGGGGGAAGGGGATTGGGTAAGAATTAGGGCGACTTCGACGCCAGGCTGGACAATGGGGGATCATGTTTTAGTTCAAAAAGCGACTTCGGCAGGAGGAGTGATTATTAGAGGGGGAAAAATTTTGGTAGTAAAGTTTGTCAATAATGACGGAGTGACGTTTCCAAAAGGACATATTGAGGAAGGGGAGACATATGAAGAAGCCGCCCTACGAGAGGTACAAGAAGAAACAGGACTCAAGAACTTGAGGGCGATGGAGAAGTTGGGAGTGGTGATTAGACCAGCAACTGAGACGGATGGAAGGATAGTAATAAAAGACATTCATTTGTTTAGAATGGAAATTGTTGGTGAAGATAAAGGAAAAGCAGAGGAGGAGATTGAATGGCTGCCAATTGATGAAGCGACGATCAGGCTGCTTCCTCAAGAGTCAGAGTTTTTGAAAAAAGTTCTAAATCCGTAGAACCGGGCGAGCCAGTTAATACTAAATATGCCCAAAGTTATGTTAATATAAATTGGGAGGAAAATGTTTTGTGGAAGAAACTAAAAAATGTCCGAAGTGTAGCGGCGGAATGACAAAAGGATTGTTTGTTCCACCCGTTGGTGCTGTAGGAATGGAATGGACAGATAAACTGGAATATAGTAAGTGGAAATTTGAGAAAATGAATAAAACTAAAACTTTTCAATATGCCTGCAAAAGCTGTGGTTTCATTGAATCTTATCTTGTTAAGTAAGGAAAACTTTGTTGGTTGAAATTTTCTATGCTCTTGGTCCTTGGGGAGTATAGCAAGGATACGACACACCCAGGGTGGAGCGTTGAGAGGGTGATTGTGATGGTACAATAATTTGGTGAATTTGAGAATCGCGTCATGGAACATTGCGGGGGGCCGTCAAATGAGATCTTACGGGCAATTTGATTATTTGCCGGAGGATATTTCTTACTTTGCTGATCAGCTAAAACAGCAATCTTTGGACATTGTTTGTTTGCAAGAGTCCCACTCAAACAGTGTGAGAAGCCTGAGTCAATTAATGGCGAAGTACATGAATTACGAATTTGTGTTCGACGTTCCCCATAACAAGTCACACATAGATGCAGATTATGATTTGACGTTATCGATAATAAGCAGAATGCCTTTTTCAGAACAGATGATATTGGATTTGCCAAATCCGAATTTTGTTAAAAACTTTTACGACGGAAGGCAGTATCACAGCTTTGACGAAAAAATCCAATGCGTCAATGTCGGTGGTATTTATGTTGCCAACTCAATGTTTTTGCCGGTGGGAATTTTTGGTGAGGAGTATGATTCGTCGAAAAACATTGGTTATAAGACCAAAATAGAGGCGGTATTGCTGAAGTTGCCCAAACCTCTCATTTTTTGTGCGGACATGAACTTTGATAATCCGGAACTTATTTATGCTGAGTTTTTTAGAATATTTCAGGTTAAGAATGCTCTGGGACAGGAGATAACCCGGCCTGTTACAGCTGAAAGAGGATCCAGGCCGGATAAAATATTGTTTACTCCGAAGTTTGATTTAATAAACCAAAAAGTGATCAAAGCCAACACCGACCACTGGTTGTGTGTAGCGCAGCTAGAAGTGAAGGGGTGATGGTTTTTGAATTTGGTAGAATTAGTTGATCAGAGGTATATGTTGAAATATATTGCGGTTTCTATTACCCCCCCCTCGGGGTTTATAGTAGATTTGGTTTATGGATTTGTAACGGCAGGTTTGTATTTGCTTTTATATAAGAGTTTCCAGGTAAAACAGGATTAGTAGAAATATTAATGACGGAAATAGTTTTTGGACTGACGATAAAAACCTAATGGTTGTGCAAGATCGTTATCAGGAATTAGATTCGCTACGAGGAATTGTGGCTTTGACGGTATTGGCCTACCATTATTTCCTGGTTTTAATTGTTTTTAATTCAGACACGTTCGGGTCTTCTAATTGGGTTAATTTACTAAAGTACACACCTCTACATGTTTTTTGGGCAGGATACGAAGCGGTGCTGTTTTTCTTTGTTCTGAGCGGATTTGTATTATCATTGAAATTCTACTCTCGCAAGAAAGTTTCTTATCGGTCGTTTTTGATTAAAAGATGGTTTAGGATTTATGTCCCTTATTACGGGATTTTAATTCTGGCTTTGACGCTTTTCGCTTTAGTTTCGCGCCTGGGAATACCAGGCCTTAGTGGCTGGTTTAACAGTATTTGGGTCAGGCCAGTAACCTTCGGATCGTTACTTAATCACCTGGTGTTAATCAGACCTTTCGGCTACGGGCAATATATCCCGGTATTGTGGTCATTGGCGGTAGAGGTGAGAATATCAATAATATTTCCGCTCCTGATGTTATTTATTAAAAAGTATGACTGGAAACTTAATCTGCTCTTAGGGATTGGTTTAGCGGCTTTTTATTATGAAATCATGGCTTTTGTGTATCTGTTTATCTTGGGAGCGCTTCTGGCTAAGCACAGAAAAACAATTTGCAGTCGATTTGGCAAGCTTTCAGGGATGTTAAAGATAATGTTGTTGGTAATTTCCGGGCTTCTATATACGGTGAGGTATTGGGCATTTATAGACGAGGGGATAGGGGATCAGCATTCGTTAATGAGCGACGTTTTAATTAGTTCAGGAATTGCACTGTTAATAATTCTTGCTTTTTCGACAAGAATGTCAGGATTTTTAAAAATAAAGCCGTTCGTTTTTCTGGGTAAAATTTCCTATAGCATCTATCTTAGTCACGCAGTTATTCTGATAACTTTAATATATGCATTTTATTCTTACCTACCTATATACATTATCTGGTTGATAAGCTTGTTTGTGACAATAATCGCATCATTTGTGAGTTATAAGTGTTTGGAACAACCGGCCATCAGGGTCGGAAGGAGATTTGCAGAGAAGCAGGAAGCTTTGGGAAAGGGAAAGAGGCAGTTAGGGTAATAGTGATTGATTTACACGATGTCAAAAGAGATTATATTGGTCAAGTAAGACGTGATGTCGTTGAGATTGTTTATAAAAGGTAGTCAAGGTGTTCTGCCGGCAGTTAATTTTAAAATTGTGTTCCATCTCATTCTTCTTAATTACGTATGTACGGAGTTTTCTAAGCCAATGACAATTTCTCCAGATGAAATCGTATAAGTTCAGGCGGTGTTGTTATAAGAATTTATTGATACCACCTAATGGTTAGTATTACTGAATCTTCAAGAGATTCGGTTTTGTGGTTGATGTCGGGAGCCCAATAAATGAAATCTCCTTCACTTTTAATTAAGTATTCATCAAACGAGGAGTCTGCTTTCAAAAATGAATATTTAAATTTTCCTTTAATCAATATAGCTATGGACTTACATGATTTATCTTCGACAGTTTTTTCTTTCAGCGGAAAAACGTCTCCCTTTTTTTGCGAGCTCCATTTGATTTCAAAATGGCTGGTATCACTGGTGTTAAATTCCTTTTCATTGATAAACGTGCCAAGGAACCATTCTTTGTAATTTACATTTATGTTTTGTATTCTGCCTGTTTTAATCATGAGACTATTTTATCAAAAATGACACGCAGGTTGTTTTGTTTCCAAAATGTCGATGAGGATTAAATCGGGAGTCGGTGATTAGTTAGCCGGAGAATAAAATTTGGATGGTCGACGACAGAAAATCCAGTCAGCCTTTCGGTAATCGTCCTATCTGGCGTGCACCACATTTTTAGTCTGTACTTTTCTGTACTTGAGCTGGAGGTCCGAACCTAGATATGTAACACTGTGGCAATGAAAATCTGCAAAAACGGACACGCTTTTGATAAAAGCAGTTCATGTCCGGTTTGCCCAATCTGTTCCAGTGTAGAAATGGGTGAAAAATATGGAGAGGAATTTCCCAGAATAGGAGCGCCTGCATTTCGTGCGATTGACAGTATTGGCATTACACGGCTTACTCAACTTATTAAACACAGTGAACAAGAATTATTTGTTCTGCATGGACTTGGCCCCAAAGCAATAAAGTTGTTAAGGGAAAGACTTACCGAAAAAGGTTATCATTTGCTAATAAATAAGTACTAATCCCGCTTAACTCCCGGAACATTTTATACTGACTTATTCGATTTTTATTTGGATACAAACAGGAGTAGAATGCGGCTATGAAATGTCCTATTTGCGGAAAGGAAATGAAGGTTGTGGGTACGGATATCAGTAATAACTTCAATACAGGCCAACAATATAATCGGACCGGATACCATTGCAACAGCTGTGACACTTGGGGAAATTTGGAAATTCCAATGAAGGTTAGAAAACAAAAATCTACATCATGGTATGAGTATTGAAGGCGCTGCGGAGAGAAAACATAGACTTCCGGTAAGTGTGTCTGCGGCTGTGTTTATAGAGGATGAACAAGGCAGATTACTCTTGTTACAGCAAGATTCGGAGGCGAAAGGAAATAAATGGGGACCTCCAGCGGGAGGAATGAAACCGCATGAGGATCCTGCGCAGACTGCTCGGAGGGAGACAAAAGAAGAAATAGGTGTGGAGGTTGAATTAACGGGTCTGATTGGAATTTATACAGCAGATAGGGGTGATGTTAGATCCAGTTTGGCGTTTGTATTTAGAGGTCGGGTTGTTTCTGGAAAAATTATTCTGGCAGAGGGTGAGATAAAAGACTGGGGTTACTTTGACCGGGAGGGGATTGAGAAAATTATTTCCCAAGGTCTTTTATATAAGCCAGAATATAACCTCGTCGGGATTGAAGATTGGAGAAGGGGGAACAACTTCGAGTTGGCGGCGATGAAAGGCCTTATCCTGAGGGATTAATCTGAAGCATGCACATTTTTGCGAGCCCTTGTGCTTTGTGGGAAGCCAGATAGTGAGTTGATCACTGAATGAGAAGTTCGAAAGATCACAATTGGACAAAACAGGTATTGAGGTGCACTATTGTTAATAAAGTAGATCCACGGCCATTAAATAGGACAACATAACCTGTAGAATGATATAATCAGCAGGATGTGCAGGTTTTATGGAGAATTGGGGTTTTGTCCGTTAGATGTCCAAAGCGTTAGGAAGGCGGGAGTGTGGTGCGGAAACCTGGTCCAGCAGGGTGAATGCGGTAACAATGCTGCCTAAACAGTGAATAAATATTTCATGCACAGAAAAGCTCACAGTGGTTCAAGCCAACATGGTCATGAGGCGGCGTTAGTATTTGGGGCAGGATCACTGTCTACCGTGGGAAATCCAGAGAGAATAGTTGAGAAGCGAGAGGGTCTGAAGAAGAGAAAATCCGAGTAAATAGAAACAGGAATGTTTGCTTTTTATCTAAGCTTGTGCGGTTGAGCAAGTGGTTTACTCCCAAGTACAACAAGTTTGAAGGCTGATACAGTAGTCTATGTACAGAGGTTTTCCTGGGAGCGGGGTCAATAGTTGATTAAGGAGTCTGAAGCACAAGTTGGTGGATTTTTGGGGTAATATAAAAGCATGACTAGCGTTAGTAGAAATAAAAGAGAGTTGTCGTTGGAACAAACTGAGGAATTGCTCAAGACGCTGAAAACCCGTTTTGAGAAGAACGTAAGCCGCCACAAGGGAATTGAGTGGGGCAGGGCACAAGACAAACTCAAAGTAAATGCTGAAAAACTGCGGTCCCTTTACGAAATGGAAAGAACCGGTGGTGAACCAGACGTTGTTGGGTTTGACAAAAAGACGGGCGAATACATTTTTTATGATTGCTGTTCGGAAACACCATTGGGCCGTAGAAATGTTTGTTACGACAATGCGGGACGGGAGGCAAGGAAATCGTTTAAACCAAAAGATACCGCCATTGATATGGCAGCTGCTATGGGCGTTGAGCTATTAACGGAGGAACAATATAGAGAGTTGCAGGAACTGGGAAATTTCGATACGAAAACGTCGAGTTGGCTTAAAACACCCAAAGATGTCAGAGATTTGGGTGGGGCTCTATTTGCTGACCGCCGGTATGGCAAAGTCTTTGTGTATCACAACGGTGCGCCCTCATACTATGGATCTAGGGGGTTTCGCTGTTGGTTAAGGGTCTAGGTGATGAGTCACCGGAGGACAGATATACAACTTTGGGGTAGAATCGAGAAAATGCTTAATGTGATTAGGGCAAGGGTGGTTGAGTTTGAAAAAATATTAGATCAATTCCCAGACGTGATTTATGCGGGAGATCCTGTGTTAAGGCAAGTTGCCAGTCCAGTAACAACGGAAGAGGGGATTGCGTTGGGAAAACGGTTGGGTGAGATATTGATGCGATATAGGAAGGCGGTTGGATATGGGAGGGGTTTTGCTGCTCCGCAAATAGGCTTGTCGAAAGCGGTATTTGTGACCTTTGTGGACAACGAATTGCACACTTTTATTAATCCCAAAATAATTAAGAAAGCAGGCGAGGTTAATTATTACCGGGAATTTTGTTTAAGTTCCGGAATATTTGCGGCAGACGTAGGACGACCTGAATGGATACAAATGGAGTGGACTGACGAACGACTACAAAAGCGGTTAGAAAAGATCAGTGGGTTTTTGGCAAGACTTTATCAGCATGAGGAAGCTCATCTGAGAGGAATGATTAACTTAGATCAAGCTGAGCCGGGAGGAATTGAATTTTTATCTTTTGACCCACTTAATGAGCAGCTAAGACAGACAAGGAAATAGATCTCTGATCGAACAACAGTAGAATAAGCGAGTGCGAGGGTTGGTTTATAAAAATGGCCTAAAAAGTATGTTGGCTTTTTGGTAAAATTAAGTAGCGGTGGAAAGGTGGTTATTTTTGTTTGGGACTGGGTGAGGTGTGCACTTTCAAGACTTAAATAAAATGAGAAATCCCTGGAAAACAATTCAGAAGAGAGTTTTGTACGAGAATAAGTATGGATACAAATTCCGTGACGATATTATTTTGACACCAAAGGGAACAGAAAGCCGGTACATGGTTCTCGAAGGTAGGGGACACGTAGTGATGGTGCCACTAACCCCAGAGAGAAACATTCTGATGACTAGGCAATGGCGTTATCCCATTGAAGAAGAAAGTGTTGAGTTACCATCCGGCACCATCCAGTTGCCTACGGAGAGTCCTTTGGCAACGGCAAAAAAAGAGATGCTAGAAGAGGTTCATGCTACAAGTGAAGAATGGATTGAACTGGGAAAGTATTGGCCATTAAATGGGATTGTGAAGAATATGGGATATCTGTATTTGGCCTTAAATGTAAAAAAGGTGGACTTTTCTCATGATGAGGACGACGAAGAAATACAGATTGAGGAAATACCCTTTGATCAAGTAATGAAAATGGTGATGAACGGAGACATACTTGACGAGAGAACCCAGCTGGGACTTTTTTTTGTAAAGCAGTATCTTGATAACAATTGACCCAGATCGGACAAACGGGGATTTGCCCAAGAATGATAGTGGTGGTATAACTCAGGGCTATAATGAAAGATCGAGAGAGTGAATTGCCTGAGATTTGTGACGGAGAACGTACAGAGCATCGGTGGGGGAAGATTACCTCCCACGCCTGCGGATATGGGCCAGGAGATCAGGCTACAGATGAGGCACTAGTTATAGTAACTCCGGTTGTGTTGCCAGGTTTGGGGGATATTTGCAACGATTGTTTTCAGATATACGGCGAGCCTCCAGGAACAAGAAGCTTGCCTTTGGTGACGGCATACTTAGCACTTTCTGCCTGGTAACAAGACTCAGGTTTAATGGCTGTATGAATTCTCACAGAAAATAAATGAGATTGTGAGCAGAATTGGTATAGACTTATATTTATTTTTTAAATTGTTTAATTATGAATAGAGTTGTTCATTTTGAGATTCAAGCAGATAATCCCGTAAGGGCGATGAAGTTTTATGAGGACGTTTTTGGTTGGAAGTTTGAACAGTGGAACAAACAGGAGTATTGGATGATTATGACGGCCGGTAAGGGCAGTAAAGAGCCGGGAATAAACGGCGGGTTACTGCCTCGCCCAGCTGAACTTCCACCTACCGGATTTGGAACAAATGCCTATGTGTGTACGATCGAGGTGGATGACTTTGATAAGTATGCTGAAAAAATTGTGACCGGTGGGGGAGCGGTGGCGTTGTCGAAGTATGCGTTACCCGGGATAGCCTGGCAAGGTTATTTTGTGGATACCGAAGGAAATACTTTCGGTGTTCACCAGCCAGATAAAAACGCAAAATAATCGATGAGCACTAAAATATTTGTCAATTTGCCGGTTAAGGATCTTAAAAGATCAGTTGAGTTTTTTGCAGGTTTAGGATTTTCGTTTGATCCGCAGTTTACGGATAATAAGGCTACCTGCATGATTGTGGGGGAGGATATATTCGTGATGTTGCTGACGGAGAAGTTTTTTAAGACCTTTATTAATAAAAAAATAAGCGATGCTACAAAAGCGACAGAGGTGATTGTGGCGTTGTCGGCCAAAAGCCGGCAACAAGTTGACGAAATGGTACATAAAGCTCTTAAAACCGGGGGTACGACACACAAAAAACCGGATGATCAGGGCTGGATGTACAGTTGGGGATTTGCGGATCCTGATGGTCACGTTTGGGAAGTGGTGTATATGGACGAAATTAAGACCGAAACGAACTAATTTAACTGAGTTGGGCATAAGGATTCTGGTGGGATTGACTTACTTATGGTCAGGTATTTTGCCCAGCGGGAAGAGGGGGGTGATTGTTTAGAATTTTTAGACCAAAATCTGAGAAGAGAATTTAATAATGACCTGAGGGTAATGATATTAATTTACAGTAGGAATCTGTCGTTTTAGGGATTCGATTTCGTTTTTGAGTTCGATCATTTTTAGTTCCCTTCCGGTCATCAGCTCATTCATTTGTTGAAGGCTGGATGATTGTTGTTCTAGTTCCTTTTTTGATTGCTCAATGGCTTTATTGGAATTATCCAATTCGGTGATTTGACTACGAAGGCGGGAAACCATGAGATTGAAGGAGGTAGAAAGGCTGCCGATTTCGTCTTGCATGTCCAATAGTTCTTTGTCGACATTTGACTGAAGATTGCCCCGGGTGATGCCGGTGGCAAGATTGGAGAGCTTTATGAGGGGCCTGGTAATGCTGTTTGACCAAAAAACTGCCAGATAGACGCTGGTGGATATGACCGTAATTATTATCAGGAAGGCGACCAGCCAACCGATATTGATGACGGTTTGAAGGGTTCGTTGCTCGGATAGCGATTTTTCAAGTTCAGAAAAAATCAAGTCGGAGGTGTCTTGCTTAACACTGTTGTTGCCGCGATTTATTTGTTCCAGAATTTCAGTAGTCTGACTGAAATCTCCCCTTTTACTGCTATCAATGGCCTTATCACAATATTCGACGACAAACCCCACCGTGCTTTCAATGCGCTTGGCAATGTCTGAATTGGACGAAGAGCGGGGGAGTTTAGAGATAAGTTTATTGACGTTTTGTTTTTGGAGAAGATAGTCCTGAGAGGCCTTACCGTCTTGGGGATTTTTAAGAAAAGATCCGAATGAAACGACCAGATTGTTTAGCGACCCTGAGACCTGATACTCGATGGAAACCGCCTCGAGCGTTTTTTGATAGCGGGATTGGAGGTAATAATTAATTAACAGACAAACCAGAGGAATTAGGAGCAGACAAATGATGCTGCTGAAGTAGAAAACGAGGCGATTTTTGATACTACTCATCTTCAATCCTACCTATTCGAGAGACCAAACCTTGGTGAATTCGGGCAGGGTGGATTGGACTTGATTGACAATGGCCACGGCGGCTTTATTGATATCCTGGGTTTGAACGAAGTTGTCGACAATATCATTAAGTTTAAGTTTGAATGAAGAAGGCATACCGCTGCCGTGAACAATACTGGGGTACATGTAGGTGGACTTGTTGAAATCAGAAATGGCCCCCTTTTGATAATCATCATAAAGGGAAACGTCAGCGTCGGTGCGGGCGGGGATGGAACCCTTGATTGGGTTGAAGGCGTCTTGACCGGCTTTGGAGGCAACAACCTTGAGCCAGCGGTCAGAATTTGTGGGGTGGGAGGCGGCTTTGGGGTGTTGGAAAGTGTCAATACACAAGCCATACATATCATTGGTACCGGGGACAGGTATAGTGCCGTAATCGGTGTTATGCTTCATGCCAATTAATTTGAATTCGCCATTGGCCCAATCACCCATGATACTAAATGCGCCTTCGGCTTTGATTATCCTTCGTATGGCATCGTCCCAATCCTTAACTGTGGTGGAGTTGTCGGGGTTGACGTGGGAGAGGAATTTTTTAAAGGTGGTTAAAGCTTGATTTAGGGTGGGATCCTGGGCTGAAAGAATTTTGCCATTAATAAAGTTTTCGTAAAAACTGACACCCTGGCTGGCCAGAATTTGTTCGAATATGTGACTGGCGGTCCAGGTAGGCCCCATCTGAATGGGATATTTAACTCCGGCGGCTTTCAGCTTGTCACAGGCGGCAAAGAAACTGTCCCAGGTGGTCAACCTGGAGGCGTCGATTCCGTTTTGTTTAAGAAGTTTTTGATTGTACCAAACTACGTTGACGCGGTGAACGTTAACGGGGATTGAATAATAGTGATTATCAAACTGGGTCATGTCCCGAATCACTTTGGGGATAACCGATTCTAATTTTTCGGATTGCCAGAGAGCGTCAATGGGTTCAAGTAGCCCGGCATCATAGTACGGTCTGGCTTCATAACCGGCATGCATTTGGAAGGCGTCCGGAGCTTCTCCGGCGTTGACAAGCGATTGAATTAGGGGAAAAATTTGGAATCCTGCACCGCCAC
>Ga0208375_1002308_pt1 | contig 18325 bp, 19 predicted proteins | sample RifOxyD1_FD_184038 | JGI IMG/M metagenome (GOLD analysis project Ga0208375, IMG submission 184038) | Soil microbial communities from Rifle, Colorado - Rifle Oxygen_injection D1 (SPAdes) | ecosystem: Environmental > Terrestrial > Deep subsurface > Rock core/Sediment | place: Rifle, Colorado... | reverse complement strand
TGGAAGAGGAAAAGGCCAAAAAACTGGCTCAGGTCATAACAAGCGGGACCTGCAGAAAGATGCTTGATGAGCTTGCGAATAAAGACTATACTGAGACTGACCTGGCAAAGGCACTGCAGCTTCCATTATCCACGGTGCATTACAACCTGCAGCATCTTGTTTCTGCAGGGCTTGTGAAAGCTGACGAATTTCATTACAGCGAAAAGGGCAAGGAAGTGAACCATTATTCTCTGGCGAATAAATTTGTGATCATTGCCCCAAAAAAGGCTGACGAAGGAGTGATGAACAGATTAAAGAGGCTTATCACAACAATTGTTGCTGTCGGCGGGATTGGACTGGCATACTCATATTCAAAAGGCAGAGGGATTGGCGGAATATCCATTATGCAAAAAGCAGCTGTGATGGAGGCTGCGCCGCTGCTGAAAACAGCATCGGCAGACAAGCTTATGGCTGCTCCTGCAATGGCTGAATCCGCAAATGCAGCAAGGGAAGCAGTGCAAACATCAGTAAGCACATCAGATCCCAGCTTTATCTTATGGTTTGTCATAACAGCGGTTCTTGCAGTGGTCATCTATTTTATTGCAGATTATGTCTGGAAGAAGATTGAAGGATAAGCATACCCGGAGACAGCTTAAAAGCAGGTTTCTTTCCTACGCCTGCCAGATAAAATCCTGCGGTTGTGCTTATCGCATCTGTATAAAGCGGAGTATATCTTGCAAGCAGATATTTTTCTCCTGCCCTGTAAAAGCTATCAGGCAGCATATCATGGATTTGCATACATGCCCCTTCATAGAGGCTTAGGGAAGTTTCCCTCCTGATCCTGTCCGGGAACAGGCTAAGCCGGAAGAAGGTCTCATCCGCAAATCTTTTCATTATCTCCGGCGGCAGCCCCTTTTCAATTGAATCTATGCATAAATCAACAAAATAAGAGTAGCCCGAATCCATCCTCTCTGAAACAACAAATCTTGCAAGCAGATCCGCGCTGTATTGTATGGCCGGCATATGATCTGATAACAGGCTGTGGTCAATAAATGATTTTGCGGCCATTCCTGTAAAAAATAGCCTTAGGTCATGCATATCATGGATGGTGACAGCTGTTTCAGCCTGCCGAACAAAAAGCTCAGCCATATTCTCAAGTTCAGATTGTATCAGATTTTGCATAACTTCCCCAGAACCTCTTTTGACTCTGCTGCATAGATTTTGATAAGTCCTATTTAAAATTTTATATTATCCAGTATAGCTACTCTTTATTATGCCATTGTATCCGTCATAACTTTGCCATAGCTTCAATCCATCTTAAACCTTACTTTCCATTATAAATACAACCCCCACTTTCCAATTTGATATGAAAACATCCAGCATAAAAACAGGCACAAAAATAAATCCCGGGAAAACCTCATTTTTCGGGATATTCCTGATGCTCATTGCGCTTCTGCTGTTATCTCAGGCAGCAGCTGCATCACCAAGCTCAGATACAAATATATACATGCCTTATCGGCCTTATTCAGGAAACTCCTTCGGAAGCAACCAGTATTATTCTGCTGTGTTTGACGGAGAAGGCGAAGCCATGGTGCTTGCCAAGCTGGAATTCCAGAATTTTGACACTGTGCCGATCAGAAGCATAAACATAGAAATACCCGGCAATATAAGGATCATAAATATACTCCAGGAAGCAGAGGAGAAGCAGCAGGTATGCGCAGAGTATGAAAAGCCGGAATGCCCTGACAATTATTACTGCATGTATAAGGAGCAGCCAAAATTAAAATGTGTGAGATGGTCTGATTCAATCACCAAAAAATATTATGCTGCGGATAAAACTCTCCAGTTATCCTATAATTCAGCGCGGCTTAACTTAGTCCTTCCGAAAGAAGTCAACAGCCAGGAAAAAACATCTATCCTGCTGTATTACAAATCAGATTCATACACAGAGGAATCTTTTGGAACATATAACTTTGATTTTAGGACCATAAAAACAAATTTTGATGTCAACAGCATAAGGGTTGCAATAAACACAGCAGACGGCCTTTATCTAAAAGGCAGCACTGCAAAGACAAATTATGTGAATAATTACGGCCTTGCTGCTTTTGAATCTGCATCAATGAAAGAAGGTATTGTAAGCAGGGATCTTGAAAGCTTCTCAAGCCAGCTGGAATATACAAACGGCTATGTAAAATCCACCCAGAATATTGATCCGCATGAAAACTTTGAAGTCAAAGGCCAGTATTCTGAATCATGGATACTATTATACTCCGGAAGAATCATATTAGGAATAGCCGGCTTTTTTGGATTCATCTTATTTGTCTTATTTTTCCTTTCAAGAATAAAAGACGGCAGATATTTCCAGAGCGCAGCTGCAGTTGGATTTATATCATCTGTTGCGATAATGCTGACATGGATCTGCGCATTCTTTGTAGGAAGCAGAATGCTGTCATGGATATCGTACAGGTATGAAACATTCTTTGCACTGCTATTAATATTGATTACAACAATAACAACATTGACTTTGCTGATAGCGCCGCCGATCTACATCGGAAAAAGAGACGGGATGAAGCAGGGATTCATTGTGCTGGGAAGCATAATCATATTCCTGGTTGTGTTTGCTGTGGTTGGGATAGCGATTATGGGGGTTATTGGCGGCGGATTTGGAAATAATGTAATATATTGATTACTGTTAAAAGCAAACATCTAGAAATCAAGCTTCAATTTCTTTGCCTGTGAACATATCTATTGAAAATTTACAGATCATATGCGGGATTTTTTTATTATCCTCTTTTGCAATCTCAATCAATCCAATGCCTGCAAGATATTTTATATTCCTAAATACCACTTCATATGGCTTATTAAGATCTTTTGCAAGTTGATATATGCTTTTGATATTATTTCTATAGATCTTTTGCAAAAGCTTTATTCTTTCAGGGCTGAATACCTTGCTGAACGTCTCAGGAGTCATTACTATGCCTTTTTCAGGCTTATTGAGAGTGCCTTTCATTATTTTTTCATTGATTTCTTTATTGTATTTGCTTATTGATTCTACAACTTTAATTTCACAGTTCATCTTTGTCATCTCCAAAATCTATATTCTCTTTAAATTTGTCTTTCAGTATTTTTGTGCTGATTTCTTTGATTAGTTTTTCTGCTTCCTGAAAAGTAAGTTCAAGCCGTTTAACTTCATCTTTCTTGTATACATGAATATGGCTTCCTTTTTGTTTTTCGTGAGGGTAATTATCAATTCTGCAAATCTCTATCCAGTCTTCTCCGTCAAAATAGAGCATTTGAAACGCCCATTTCATAAGTTCGGCATGCTCTTCTGGTGATTCTCTTTTCATCAAAGTTTTTACAAGCCTTACCCTTTCATCATAAAACTCATTTAGGTCATCAATCAGTATCTTCATATATTGGTTCTCCATATGACCTATAAGGTCATATATTTAAATCTTTCTGTTTTTTACCAATAATTATATATAATTCTCACTCAGAACCTTCTGTATATCCTTCGCTTTCTTGTCTCCGATCTTCTCAATCTTCTGCAGGTCATCTGCGGATGCATTGGCAAGATTCTTTATTGATCCAAACCTCTCAAGCAGCGGCTTTGCAAGAACATTTCCAATGCCGGGCAGCGAGGAAACAATATATTCCTGCTGCTCTTTCAATGTCAGCGGCTTCCTGTTATGGAATTCAAAATCCTTCAGCCCGTCTTCCTGCTCTTTTTTCGCGATCATCTTGAATAATTCGGCAGTTTCGCGGGAATTCTTTGTCTGTATTATCGGGATGCCGAATTTTATGGCTATTGTGGAAAACATCCCCCTTATCGCATTGGGGTGTATCTTTCTCTGGCTGTAGATGTCTTCTTCGCCTTCAATCACCAATAAGGGCTTATCAAAATTATTTTTTATGAGCGCCAGCTGCTCCAAAAGCCTGCCGTCAATTATTGAATCCACAAAATCAGGGACCTTCTTCAGCTCAACGCCGCATCTCAGGCTGAGCATATAATCACCGGCATTGAGCCTTTTTAGGCAGACTCTGATGCCTGAATCAACAAGGCCCCGTATTATTGCCGAGTTTCTTTCGCGGTCATCCGCAATTATCATAAATGAATCATTTGTATCTGTAAACTCATTTTCCGCATATTCTTTCTGCCCTTCTGCCTGTTTATCGGCATTTTCCCCTATCTTTGACAGTTTGAATGTTCTTTTTAATTCGTTAAGATTCCTATGCATCCTTTTTTCTTTATGGAACGCCGACCATCTGTAGCTTTCATCCCTTGTTCCCTTTGTTGTCAATATTATGACTCTTCCCTCTTCAAGCCTTCCTGTTCTGCCCCTTCTCTGGATATGCCTTATGGCAGAAGGTATGGGCTCATAGAAGACGACCAGATCAACTTTAGGTATGTCCAATCCCTCTTCTCCGACAGAAGTCGCTATAAGGACATTGAATTCGCTGTTTGCGAACTGGCTGATCAGCTCTTTCTGCTTCTTCTGGCTCAGTCCTGTCAGCCCTTTTTTTGCCTGGCCGACAAATATCCTTGCTTTGATATTATCAAGCTTATTCAGCTCAGACTCTATCTTTACTGCAGTATCCCTGTATTGGCTGAATACTATCATTTTTGTATCCGGCTTTTCTGCTGTTTTCCCTGCTATCTCTTTTAATTTTATCAGTTTCGGATGCTCTTCATTCTTTTCCGCCAAGACTCTTGTTTTTGCAAGCGCCGCCTTGAACCTTATGTCAGAAACAAGATTTTGCACCGCTTTTACTTTTGATGTCACTGATTCCTGCTGAAGCTTTTCCATATATTTTAACAGTGAGCTTATTTCCTGGGTTTCCAGGAGCTCTATCGCATGCTGGACTTTCATGGCCTCTGCAAGCAGGGATATTGATTTTAATATCTGAAAATCCTTGTTGCCGTTTGCGATCTCACCATGCAACTTTGCCTGCAGCTGAATAATCTCTGTCTTTGACAGTGATCTCATGCTCTGCTGATTAAGATATCCTAAAAGGGAGATTTCCTTTAATTTGGAAAAGAAGCATTCATGGAGGTATTTCCGGATTTCCTGAAAGCTCTCCGGAAAATCCACCTTGGTCCAGGTTATGCTGACCTTCTGGATATACGGCTTTACATCAGGATCCTCCTCTGTCCTTATCTCTATATCTTCAATAAAAAGATTCCTGCAGACTTCCAGTATCTTCTCCATATCCGACCCGGGAGAAGCGGTCAGCGCAAGAATTCGCTGGTATTTTGACTGTTTTGCATATTGTTTTGCGATAAAGCTGTAGGAATAATCGCCAACCGCCCTGTGGGCTTCGTCAAAAACAACAAGTGAAACATCCTCAAGCGTTATTCTTCTGGAGATTATGTCATTCTCAAATCCCTGCGGCGTGGAAAATATTATCCTTGCGGTTTTCCACTGCTCCATCCTTTTTTCAGGAGCTATGCTGCCGGTGAATACTGCAAATTTTTCATGCTCAACATTTTCTATGTGCTTTTGGAATGTTGAGATGTGCTGCTCAACCAGAGGCTTTGTCGGCGCAAACACAAGGATCTTTGATTTTGGGTAATTATTCAGCCTTTGTATCGCCAGAAGAAATGCTATCCCTGTCTTGCCCATTCCTGTCGGAAGCACAACCAATGTGTTTTTTAATGCAGCAGTGTTGAGTATTGTCTGTTGGTATAATCTCGGCCTGAAATCCTTTAGCATCACAATACCCCCTTTGATCTTTTCTGTTGGCTCAGATGATTTAATATGCAGGTTAATCTGCGTTTTGCCATTGGCTTCATCAGCATAATCAATCCCATCACGCAGTTTAGCGCAGTCAAGATATTCAGTTATAAAATGATTTGGTTTTGGCGCTGCTTCAATCATGTTTGGCCTCTTTACTATTTCGGTCATCTGAGAAGATGGTACTATTTAAAGGCTGTTCGCAGGCCTGTCCAGTGTGTCCAGTGGGGAATACAGAAAAATGCAGATAGAATCTCATTTTCCACCAGTGTATTTCACTGGTGGTTTTTAGCCATCCTTACTTCATGTGGAAAATGAGAACAGAAAATCCGACCCGAGCCCGAAGGGCGAGCATACCACCAGCCTATTGGCTGGCAGTGGCCGGATTTTTTGATTAATCTAAATTTTAACAATTAAGAATTCATAAAGCGTATGAATTGTGCATTAATATATTTATGTGCATACTCAGCAAGTTGTGCTGCCAGCTCATTAAAAACATGTCTGTCTCTTTTTTCCTTAAAACCACCAGGACTGAACAATTTTTCTTTTATTTCAACAAACTCAATCTTTTTTGGTGTGATTGTGATCCTGGCTATTTCAGAACCAAATTCAGCAGTAAAATCTTGTTTATAGCCAATAAAATAGCCTAAAAATGAGCCATCATTGCAGCGCACAGCCCTATAACCGGGCGCAGGAGGACATTTAAGAGTTTTGCCATAATCAGCAATCTCCTCTATCTCCAAGGTTACTTTTATTATCTCTTCTAATCTTATCCTATTTTCTTCAGATAAATCCTTCTCTTTGGATACACTAGCTGCAGGTTCTGCCATGTTGATAAAGCTAACAAAATAAGTATATAAAACCCGCCGAAAGGCTTAAAAACAGATGGCATGGAACAGCCTTATGCCAAACCCGCCAAAAATAAATGAAAGAGATGCAAAAGTCATGCCTGAATTAGCCAGATACATTGATGATTTGGTACAGCAGGGATGCATAAGGTCAATAATTCCAGGGATCCCCCAAGACAGCCCAAAACTTAGTGAAGATGGAAGAGCAGTAGCATATTTAAATTCTTCAACAAAAGGAAGGGACGGATTTCATGTCATGTATATATGCAGGCAAGGCTCACAAACATTCACTGTGTTCGTTAAAGGGGATGAAAATGAGATTATAGCAAATCAAACCATAGCCAGGCATTATATAAAATCCCAACATGGGGATAATGCTGTGGAATAATAGCGGTACTTCCGCGCTAATATCTTAAGCACCTATCTCCTTCAGCCATCTCTGCCCTTCAAAAATGTACATCGCAGCCATGCCTACCACAAACAGCAGAAAGGTTATTCTCCAGTCCCCGTATCTGTTGCCGAGCAGATAGCCCACCAATAAGCCGGCGATGATAAAATATGCAAATGCATAATTTTTTCTCATATAGATGAATCTTCCGGACATAAGGCCGAACAAAAATACGACAGCATAGCTTAAAAATGCGCTTTTTATCGCGATTGAAACAAAAAAACCGATAACCAGCAATGTAAACGCAAATAATTCAACCCATACATGCAATACATTCACTGCTTTTTTTCCTTTGAACATTTTTATCGCTCTTTAATATGATATGTTGTGTATTTATTCTTTTGATCAATTCATCATTCAAAATTTTACAGCTAATACTGGATATACTTCGTTTCAAAAACCCAGTAATAGACCAGCCATACAAGCGCCGCAATCACTATCGCAATCATCAATGAGACAAATATTGACAAAAAGTAGATTGACAGCGCAAACACAGCAACAGCCGCTATATTAAACACAAATAAGAGCCTTGATGCAAAAAATATATGGCTTCCGTCCAAAGGCGGTATCGGCAGAGACTGATAGACAGCATACCACACATTGAATGTCATTGCCTGGTGCAGCAGGATGTTTTCCGGGAAATGCGGAATCAGCAGCTTAAAGACAGCAGCCAAAAAAAGATTTGCCCATATCCCTACCATTCCGCAGACGCCGATGGGCCATGTGTTCAGGCCGTACCTGAAATAACCCAGCCTATGGCCCGCAAGATGATATACCAGTATTCCGCCAGGGGCCAACAGCCATAATTTTCCATTTGTGACGATAATCACGACCAATCCGGCCAGCAGCCCGTATATCCACGGCCTGTATTCTATCTTCAATCCAACGGATAATGCCTGCACTCTCTGGGCAGAGATCCTCAGCAGCATTGCTAATGCAACAATAAGCACTGCGCCAAACAGGTTTTTCAGGCCGAGCATGAAATCAAAATTTTTAACGCCCCATCTGTCAAAAGAAATTATGAATGCCATTATCAGTATTCCAATGACTATAGCCCTGAGCTCTTCAGGGGTAAACTTAAAATGCTTCTTTATCCTGTCTGTGAGCTCGCCATAATTGATTAACATTGACATGGCTTGTTTTAAGGCAGCCTTATTTATAAAGTTTTTTGAGATTGAGAACGATCCGGAAATATACTGCTGCCTTATTCTCAGCTCCCTCGCAAAGCAGGGAAGCTGAGAATAATGCAATAAGACATATTTTCACCAGAACCATCTTTCATGGAAACAATTATAAACTTCCTGCCCATGAGCTTCTTTCATGGCAATAATCTCACAGATACTTGCATATATCGGATCTCTCAGCATAAAGATAATCTCTTTTCTTGGCTACGGCGGCGTATTTATACTGATGGCTTTTGAAAGCATGATACTGCCTGTCCCTTCTGAGCTGGTCATGCCTTTTGCAGGATTTCTTGCAGCAGAAGGGAGCATGAATTTTTATCTTGTGGTATTATTCAGCTCATTTGGCAGCCTGTCAGGATCATTGCTATTTTATTATGTCGGCAAATACGGAGGAAACAAGCTTGTGAAGCTGTATGGAAAATATCTGCTGCTGGATGAAGAAGATCTGCTGAAGACAGAGCATTGGTTCGGCAAAAACGGTGAGAAAACAATTTTCATAGGAAGGTTTATACCTGTTGTGAGGCATCTTATATCCATCCCCGCAGGAATGGGAAGGATGGATATAAAAAAATTTATCATATACACATTGGCAGGAGCCACGCTGTGGAACGCATTTTTGGCATATCTTGGATTCTTGCTCGGAAAAAACTGGACAGTCATAAGGCATTATTCAGAGTATATATCAATCCCTATGGCAGCAGCGCTTCTTATCATAGGAGCTTATTTTGCCTATAGATTTGTGAGGCATAAGCTGAATAAGAGGGCACGTTCAGCAAATTCTCTGCGTAGATAGTATAAGCAGAAGAAACCCTGCAAGAGGCGGCAGAGCAGGCTTTCTGCAGAGCCGCAGCGTCCCAAAACCTTTAAAAACTCTCATAAATTCATTCTGAAGATGTTCGGCTTAAACAGGAAAAAGGAAGATGAAAAACAGGCCAGGAAGCCAAAGAAAGAGGATAGGCGGGATGCTGAAGGAAAAAAGGCTGAAGCGAAAAATGCTCAGGCAAAAAATATAGGATCAAAAAAAACCAATGCAGAAATCTCTTTGTCCCAGGATGAAATAGATGTGTATACCGGCAAGGGATTTCTTTATGTCCGCACCATATTTGAGCTGGTTGGCGGGCCGAAAGAGCATGTTGAGAGCACAATAAGGGTCTATGTGGATAAGTTAAAGGGCGAAAGGGAGTACAAAGTAGTCAAGGTGGAATATTCTGATGCGAATGAAAAGGATAAATTATTCCAGGTTTTTGCGGAGATAGAGATGCTTGTGAAGGATGCATCTTCCCTTGCATTTTTCTGTTTTGATTATATGCCTTCTTCAATAGAGATCATCCAGCCGGAAATACTCCATTACAGGGCCTGTGATTTTGCGGCATTTTTCAATGATCTCCAGCACAGGCTGCATACTGTTGACCTTGCCCTGAAGGAGCTGACTGCAAAAAATAAGAATCTGCTCAGAACCTCAAATAAGCTTCTGAGAAACATAATCCTTCTTGTGATAGATGCAGGCGGAGCGAAGACTTTGGAGGAACTGGGAAACAAGATAGGCATCAGCCCGGACCAGATTAAGGATTTTTTAAAACAGATGGTTGAGGATGAATGGCTGAGAGAAGAGAAGGGATTGTATCATATCGGCGCCAGAAGGGAAGAATAGGTAAAATAAGGGATGGCTGGGATATATTTTCATCGCTGATCCGATCTTAAACGCACAATAATTTCACAAATAATTTATTGAAAATCCGCCGCTCGGGCATATCTCCGGCTTAAAGGTCAAGTTTTCAGACCCTCACCCCAAAGGCTGATTTTCAATAACTAACTTTTTATATTAACTAAGTAATATCTGATTAAACTATCAAAACAAAGAGGGTGATGATGGCAGAAGATACAATCAAGGATCTGAAAAAGAAGATTGAGGCCATATTATATTCTGCAGGAAGGGCTGTTGACATTGAAGAGCTTTCCAGCCTGTGCGGCATAAAAGAGCACAGCATCATAAAAGAGGCAATAAAGGAATTAAAAGCTGATTTTTCAGGCAGGGAATCTCCGCTGCTCCTCATTGAGGAAGGCAATGGCTGGAAACTGACTGTAGGGGAAAAATATCTTGACACAGTAAAAAATGTGACCCCTCACACAGAATTGGATAAGGCGATTCTGGAAACTCTTGCTGTGATAGCATACAAGCAGCCTGTTCTCCAGTCCATGGTGATCAAAATAAGGACAAGCGCCGCATATGAGCATATAGCGATGCTTGTGGAGATGGGCTTTATCTCAAAGGAAAAGAAAGGAAGAAGCTTTGTGCTTAAGCCGACAGGAAGATTCTTTGATTATTTTGACCTGCCAAACAAAGACAGATTAAAAGAACTGTTCAAAGACATAGAATCCAGGGCAGACATCGGCCCGGAAGAGACAGGCGGATCGGAAGCCGGAAAAAAAGAATACGGCAAAAAGAAGCTTGGCGGACTGTCAGTTTACGAAACAACTCCTGTAAAAGAAGAAGGGAAGGATTCTTCTGAAAATGTTGAGACTCTCGGAAAGCTTGAGGTTGTTGAATATCCCAAGGAAAAAGACAAAGAAGAGGCTGAGGAAGAAAGCGAAGAGGAAAAAGAAAGGTATGATGAAAAAAAAGCGATGGATATCATAACAAAGCTTGCTGAAGACAAGGATGAGGATGCGGAAGAGGAAGATGAAGAGAAAAACGAAAGCATTGACCCGGAGCTTGATGAATTCTCAAGAAGAAAGGAAAAGGAAGACATAAGAGACGAAGATGGAGGAAAGGAAGAGTTTGAAAAAGAGATCAGGAAGAAAAAGCAGCAGCTTGAGGAAGAGGAGGTTAAAGAAGGGCAAAACGAAAATGAATCAGAAGAAAACGAAAAAGAATCTAAAAATAAAGATGAAGATACAGGCAATGAAACTCAAGAGAATGAAGAAGACAAAAATAAAGAAGATGAGAATAAAGAAGAGGATGAAGAAGAAAATGAAGATAAAGATGATGATGCCAATAAAAATAAGGCCAATAAAAACAGGAAGAAAAGCTTTGATGACATATTTGAAGACGAAGGGGAAAAATAATGGTGCCGTTTCTTCTGCAGTGCCCAAAATGCGGGCAAAAGATGAAATACCAGCCGGTGGATGCTTACTTTTCCGACAGATCCAAGAAATGTGTTTACTGCGGAAAGAGCTTTGGTATCGGCGGCAGGGTTGTGGGCAAGGTTTTGTAGGGCAATAATTCTCAGTTTATAGGCTTTGGGATAGTTCTTTTACATGGGTTTAAAAGCTGAAAAGATAGGTTTAATAACGAGTTGTATATCTCTTTTAATATGACTACTATTTTGGTTACAGGCATTCCGGGGCTGAGTAAACAGCAACTTGTTGATGATGCGATAAAGCTTTGTAATGATGGCAAGGTATTTCATGTTTCTTTAGGAGACCTTATTGCTCACGAAGCTTATAGATTGTGGAAAACACCAAAAGAAAGATTGCCTTTTTTGGAGCATTCCAGACAGGAAATTCTGCGATCATATGCAATATCAGAAGCTGCATACAGGCTTAAATGCTCAGGCACCCCCCATAAAATAATTGATACGCCGCTTACTATGTTTCTAGGCGGGAAAACATTTAATGTTATTTTTGGAGCTGCTCAGATACAGCAACTCAGTGAAGCGGCAGGAGGCATAGATTATGTAGTCAGCCTGATTGATGAGACAGAAAAAATCCAATCTAATCTGGAAGGCACACCCTATCCTAATTCACCAGGAGATATATTAACTTGGATTGAGGCAGAAGCATCAGAATCTGACTCCTTATTTGCAGGCGCAAAAAGAAATCTTGTGCTGCCAAAAAAAGAGGCAAAGGAAAATTTAGCAAAGTTAATAACCGATGAACAGCCTTTTATATGCTATTTTGGGTTTCCCATCACACATCTAAAAGAAAAACCAGGGGATAACAGAGAGATACAAGAAGAAAAGAGAAAGCATAATGCACTCATTGAATCTTTTATCCAGGAAATGGGGAAGTATGTTGTTAATATTGTGCCTTTAAAACTATCAGATTCCAGATTTGACAATCCGAAAGACAGGGACGCAACTGTATTTCGTGACTTGGGCATGTTTATTAAAAATAGTGATGCTATGGTTGCCTTTTTTCCGGTAGATTGCTATTCAACAGGTGTTTTTTCAGAGATGAAGCAGTGTAGTGATGAGGGAAAACCAGCAATTCTTATCCATCCAAACAATAGCAATGGCAAGGAAGTCTTTGGCGTCAAAATATTTCTTCCTTATGACACTGCAGGCCAGTTTTTTGATGCTATCAGGATATGCTATGACTCAAAATTTAATGGCAAACCGGAAGCAATTTTAAGAAGATTAAGCCTGCCGACAGGATCAAAATATGCTCACTTATACAGATAAGGGTCTGATACATCCAGTTGTTCTTAAACAACCTTCATTTTAAGATTATATATTATTCCTCAAACCCCCGAATTCTTAGGTTATAGCCCGTCTGGAGCCATTCTACAAGCATAAGATTTATAAAGAAATCAGCTTTTGGAATCAGTAGAATATCAATCAAAAATAGTGTTAAAACTATGCTAAAATATATCTAAAAATATTGAATAAAAACCGTTGAAAATGCACTCAAAAAAGGCTTAAAATAACAGGTATAAAAGGCTTAAAATGACTGAAAACAAGGACATTAAAGATGATCCAAAGCAGCCAAACTCTTCTTCTCAGGACAGACACGAAGAGCCAAAAGCTGATTCAAAGATTATCTTAAAGGTGATAGAAGATGAGATGAAAAAATCTTATATAGATTATTCTATGTCAGTCATTGTGGGCAGGGCATTGCCTGATGTCAGAGACGGCCTAAAGCCTGTCCACAGGAGAATTCTTTACGCGATGTATGATATGGGGCTGGCCCACAACAAGCCATTCAAGAAATGCGCCAGAATCGTCGGAGAGACTTTAGGTAAATATCATCCTCACGGAGATACAGCTGTTTACGAAACTCTGGTGAGGATGGCGCAGAATTTTTCATTAAGATATACCTTGGTTGACGGCCAGGGTAATTTTGGCAGCGTAGATGGCGATAACCCAGCCGCGATGAGATATACAGAAGCAAGATTGACCAAATTTGCAGAAGAACTTCTTGAAGATCTGGACAAAGAGACAGTTGATTTCCAGCCGAATTTTGATGCGAGCCTGAAAGAGCCGATTGTGCTGCCTTCAAAATTTCCGAATCTGCTTGTGAACGGATCGTCAGGAATCGCTGTTGGAATGGCAACAAACATCCCTCCGCATAATATGGGCGAGATAATTGACGGAACCATCTCACTGATAGATGATCCGGAAATTTCTGTTGAAGAGCTGATGCATCATATCCGGGGCCCGGATTTTCCTACAGGCGCAGCAATTTCCGGCATGAATGGAATAAAATCAGCCTATCTCACAGGAAGGGGAAAAATAACAGTGAAGGCAAAGGCTGAGATTATTCCGCATAAGGACAGGGAAAGGATCATTGTCACAGAAATACCCTATCAGGTGAATAAGGCGATGCTTCTTGAGCAGATCGCTGAACTGATAAAAATAAAAAAAATTATCGGGATTTCCGACATCAGGGATGAATCTTCTGAACGCGGCGGCATGAGGGTTGTTGTTGACCTTAAAAAAGATGCGAATTCCCAGGTTGTTCTCAATCAATTATTCACATTCACAAACATGACTGTCACCTTTGGAGCAAATATGCTCGCATTGGTCAATAACGAGCCAAAGACTCTTAATCTAAAGCAGCTGATAGAAAACTTTGTTCTGCACAGAAGGGATGTTGTGAGGAGGAGAACACAGTTTGAGCTGAGGAAAGCAGAGGAAAGATGCCATGTGATTGAAGGGCTTATTATTGCATTAAATAATATTGATATTGTAATCCAGAAAATAAAGAAATCCAAGACAGTGGAAGATGCAAAAAAAATGCTTATGCTGGATTATAAACTTACAGATATACAGGCCCATTCTATATTAGAAATGAAACTGCAGAAATTATCCTCGCTTGAGCAGGAGAAGATTAGGCAGGAGCATACTGAGCTAAAAAAGCTGATTGAGGAATTGAAAGCTATACTTGCTTCAGAGGAAAAGATCCTTGATATAATCAAGAAAGAGCTTGCTGAGCTGAAGCAGAAATATGCCGATGAAAGAAAGACCAGGATAGAATTTATTGAAGAGGAAGACCTTATTGTTGAGGATCTGATAAAAGAAGAAGATATGGTTGTCACAATATCGCATAACGGCTACATAAAGAGGCTGCCTGTCGCGACATACAAGCAGCAGGGCAGGGGCGGCATAGGCGTAAAGGCGGCAGGAACAGGAGAGGAGGATTTCATAGAGCACCTGTTTGTTTCCTCAACGCATAACTATCTTTTATTTTTCTCAAACAAAGGAAAGGTATACTGGCAGAAGGTCTACCAGATCCCTGAGGCATCAAGGCAGGCAAAAGGCCGCGCAATCGTCAATCTGATCCCATTGGAGAAGGATGAGAAGATAAATGCATTCATCCCTGTGAAAGAATTTGATGAGAGCCATAATCTTATATTATGCACCAAAAAAGGGATTGTAAAGAAGACCCAATTATCAGAATATTCAAGGCCAAGGCAGGGAGGTATAATAGCAATAACTCTTGACGATGGTGACAGCCTTGTCAATGCAGTGCTTACAGACGGCAATAAGGAGATCATTATAGCAACAAAAGAAGGCATAGCCGCAAGATTCCATGAAAGGGACGCAAGGCCTATCGGAAGGACAGCAAGGGGCGTCAGGGGAATAAATTTAGAAGATACTGATACTATCAAAGATGAAGTTGTTGGCATGATAATCGCGGATAAAGACCATTCAATCCTCAGCGTGACAGAAAACGGATACGGAAAGCGGACACCTGTTGAAGATTACAGATTGATCAACAGAGGAGGAAAAGGAGTCATCAATATCCAGTGCAGCGAAAGGAACGGGCATGTTGTAAGTGTCAATGCAGTGACTGATGAGGATGAAGTGATGCTGATAAGCAGGAACGGCGTGATTATAAGGACTTCTGCCAGCGGAATATCCTGCATCGGAAGAAATACGCAGGGAGTAAGGCTGATGAAATTGAGGGAAAGCGACAATGTTGTTGCTGCGACAAAGATCGCAAAAGAAGAGCCGAATGGGGTGAGATGATGGCAAGCTGCGATATGTGCGGGAGATCCACAGAAACTGCAAAGGCGCTGGTTGAAGGCGTGCAGATGGATGTCTGCAAAGAATGCTCAAGATTTGGAAAACTGATAAGAGCGCCTGATGTAAAAAAAGTGCTGGCAGAGAACAAATTCAACAGAATGAATAACAGATCAAAAAAGCCAGAGGATGAGATGGTTGAGTCTGTCATTGATGATTATTCAGCCAGGATAAGGAAAAGCAGGGAACGCATGGGGCTTACGCAGGAAGAATTTGCAAAGATGATAAATGAGCGCGAGTCTGTTGTGCAGAAGATGGAGACCAACCAGTATAAGCCGCCCCTGAACCTTGCAAGAAAGCTTGAAAGGATCCTTCAGATAAAACTGATAGAGGAAGTCAAGGCAGAAGGCGCATTGACGCAGAAGAATGACAGCAACACTCTGACCATAGGCGATATAATGTCGCAAAAGCATTAAAAAAATAAAATGGATAAAAATAAGCATAAAAAAGAGGCTAAACGTCCGATGTTTGTCTATTTTATTGTCCTGTTAATTTTGATATCAAGCATTACGATGATTGTTTCCATGTCCAGCGGGATAAAAGATCAGCTGCGGGAAACAGACACATTAAAACTAAAAGAGGATTATTCTTCTATACTCGCAAAATCACTGATAATTGCCTTTTGCGTATTTTCAATGATTGTCAGCATATTTCTGTTTCTGCTGAGGCCAGTGACAATAACTTTGCTCTATATCTGGGTGGTGCTTCTTGCGCTGCTGCTTGTCTTTGCGAAGGTTTCCTTCATTGTTCCGCTGGAATTGATCGCAGGCGGGGCGCTGATAGAGATGGTGAGGAGATGCAGGCATAGGGGGAGAAGGATATTTTGATTGCCTTTTTTATTCACTGATTACGAAATTGTTGAGCATATAAGGGTTATTTTTTTTCTATACCTAATTGTGGGAAATCTGCGTTCGCAAAGTAATTTTTAGTAGCATCGTGTTCTATCAAAAGAGCGAAGCAAGAAAATTAGCTGGCTTGATTAATTATCATTTCTTTTTATTTTTAATTCATAAATGACCCATGCAAAAAGGATGTTTATTAAAACTCTGTTTTTAGCAATCATACATTCATTAGATGCACAACTGAAAGTTCCAGTTTCCGATACAGTTCCTAAGATTGTAAGTACTCCAAAAAGTATAGCACTAATTATAAATACAATGAAAAATATTGTTGCAATTGGATGATTCTTAAAATTTTGTAAGCCCATTTTATTTCTTGAAGATGTCTTAATTATTAAAGCTTTCTATAAAGCTCGCAAATTGCAACTAAAATACTTAAACCACCCTAACCAAATACCCATCCTTCCCATCTTTCATATCCTCAATCAAATATCCTTTCCTGTTGATCTCTTCCCTTAATTTATCCGCTGTCTTGAAATCCTTGTTTTTTCTTGCGCGCTTTCTTTTCTCAGCAAGATCATCTATCTCTTTGGGTATTTTCTTATCTTTATCTTTGTGCAGCACACCAAGGATTAGGTCAAATTCTTTCATCTGCTTCAGCACAAGATCTCTGTCTTTGTTGGATATTTTCTTTTGGTCAATAAGCCTGTTTATGTGCCTGATAAAATCAAATATCACTGCCGCAGCGCCGCTTATGTTCAGCTCATCATCTAGTTTTTCTTCAAAATCATTTTTTGCGATATCAATATCTGCCTTTACATCCTTATTCTCTTCGGCATCGCTGCCATACATCTCAAGCTTATCCATAAATTCCATAAGCCTACCGACAGAATTATCCGCTGCTTTCACAGAATCCAGAGTGAAATTCAGCTGCTGCCTGTAATGGGCTGTGAGCAAAACCCATCTTATGGACTTTGGCTTTAATCCTTTATCAAGAAGATCCCTTAAAGTATAAAAATTTCCAAGAGACTTGGACATCTTTTTGCCGTCCACCAATAAATGTTCGCAGTGCATCCAATAGTTTACAAATTTCTTTCCTGTCGCTGCCTCGCTCTGCGCAATCTCATTCTCATGGTGCGGGAATATATTATCTACGCCGCCTGTGTGGATATCAATTGTTTCAAATGCTTTTGGATTGAATTTCTTCTCAAATGCCCTGCTGAGATGCTTCATGCTCATTGCGCTGCATTCTATATGCCAGCCTGGCCTGCCTTTTCCAAATGGGCTTTCCCAGAAAACATCTCCGTCTTCCTTGTCCCAGGCTTTCCATAATGCAAAATCCGCGGCATGCTCTTTTTCATATTCGTCATGGCTGACTCTTGCGCCGGCCTTTAATTCGTCAACTTTTATATGGGCTAATTTTCCATAGCCTTTGAATTTTCCAACATTATAATATACTGATTTATCCTCGCCAACATACGCAAGGCCGTTGTCAAGTATTGCTTTGATCAGCTCAATCATCTCTTTTATGTGTTCTGTTGCCCTTGGATATGCTTCGGCCTTTTCTATGTTGAGGGTTTCCAGATCCTCAAAGAATGCCTTTTCATATTTTGCCGTGAAGTCCTTTAATGAGGCCTTTTCTTTTTTGGAGCCCTTTATTGTCTTATCATCAACATCAGTTATGTTCATTACCTGCTTTACTTTGAAGCCCCTGTATTTCAGGTATCTTCTCAGAAGGTCTTCAAACATATAGGCGCGGAAATTGCCTACATGGGCAAAATTATACACAGTCGGCCCGCAGGTATACATCCTGACCTTATCCTGCAGCGGAACAAACTTCTCCTTTTTTCTTGTAAGCGTGTTGTAAAACATCAATGCCATTGTATCACTTCATGATATGCTTATCTGATGCTATCCCTGCCCATTTTTATATATTTTACTCATATTTAGTCAGCGACATAAGTAACGCATGAAATTTTGCATAAAAATATGTTCTTGCCAGAAGTTCTCCAGTGCTTCTTGCATGTCATCGATTGTTGGGAAGT
>Ga0208375_1002306_pt1 | contig 18357 bp, 17 predicted proteins | sample RifOxyD1_FD_184038 | JGI IMG/M metagenome (GOLD analysis project Ga0208375, IMG submission 184038) | Soil microbial communities from Rifle, Colorado - Rifle Oxygen_injection D1 (SPAdes) | ecosystem: Environmental > Terrestrial > Deep subsurface > Rock core/Sediment | place: Rifle, Colorado... | reverse complement strand
TAAAACTGTTATTACATTTGCTTATATATATTATCGTTTAAAAAAAAATTGTTCACAATATTTTTTAACAAAAAAATGTGGATAAGATAAAAATATTTTTCTAGAAATTATTTTTTATTTTTTACAAAATAAATTTTAGTAAAATAAAAAATATTAAATTTGTATAGAAATAAAAAAACTCACCAACTTTTTTGTTGGTGAGTTTTTTTATTTTTACTGTTCACATGAAGCCGACGGGGCAAGACTCCATACTAAATGTCATAATATGAGTGCAGCCGTCGGCTACAAATAAACACTAAAACTATATTAATGATATCAAAATTTATTCTAGGAGCAAGTTATTGTAAACATAAAAACGAAAAATCCCCTAACGGGGATCTTTCGCAGACATTTAGTTGTATAGAGCTAACCTAATTAGCACTCATGTCTACCATGGTAGCAAATTTTCAGAAAAAGTCAACCTTTTTATAGACCCTGACTGTATTTACTTATTGCTAATAATTTGTTAGAAATGTATTAGAAAAAGGAGGTATAAACCATGCAGTACACATTAACCGTAAAGGATTACTCGAAGCTAGAGGAATTAATATCGGTGTTTCGAGAACGAGGAAACACTTCTGCCAAGGAAGGTTACGAATCAGGGGCAGCCCAAGATGGCCACCACGATGAAGGTTATCAACTAAGCCTCAGGGAAACGGCTCTCCATGATAGGAGGATACGGGAATTAGAAGAAATCAGAAACAATTGTAAAGTGGTTGAAGCAGAAGAACAAGATAAAGTGGTCAAGATTGGAAACATTGTTTTTCTAGAGTATCCAGACGGCCGAAATATAAAAGCCATCCTTTGTGGTTATCCATTTGGACAGACAGTTTATCTATCTGAAATATCAATTTCTAGTCCAATTGGTAAGGCGATCATGGGAGCAAAAAAGGGGGAGATAAGGCAGGTAAATGTAGGAGGTAAAAAAATATCAGTCACAGTCACTGAAATACTTTTCCCTTCCCAAGCGTAGAAACGCAAACTGGACCCAGGTATTTTACCTGAGGTCCATTTTATTTAGATACAGAAACCTCTTTAAAGACAGATTTTACAGCTTCCAAAAAACTACCCTTCCTACCAATTAATTCATTGATTTTATCTCTAAAATGTTGGTCCGTCTCATTCGCTAAATTACCCTCAAACTCTCTGATTACTTCTCCAAACTGTTCACCTTTAGCTATGCGATTAGAGACTTCTTCCGGTAGAGATATAGGACTACTAGTACCAATATATGTTTCTCCTGATGGTTTTAATAATACAGCAACACAGACCAAAGCGTAAACCCTATCTTTTTCCAAAACAAGACCTCCTTCTAAACCAAGAGCAATCAACCCTATGTCATCATTATGATTATTTAAAGATAAAGCATTCTTAGCTCTATTAGTTGCCCCTCTGATAGTAATTTCTAAATCTAGAGGCTGATCTGTGATACCAGAAGAAACATCACAAGATATTATTTCTACACCTCCCTTATCTTGGAAAAAAGTTTTTACAATATTTATTTTTGAGTCTGATGTGGTTCCTAAAAGTATTTTCATAGATAATTTATTTGATATTTTTTAATTCATGATCCATTTTTATTTTTTTAGTTTGTAGATACTTTAAATTATGAGTATTGGGATCAACCTCTATATTTTCAACTCCTTGTACTATAATCCCTAATTCTGTTAATTTGTTAACCTTATCAGGGTTATTAGTTAACAGATTAATACTTTTTATTTTAAGATCTTCTAGTATATCTCTAACCGCAGTATAAGTTCTCATCTCCGGGGGAAACCCTAACGCTTCATTAGCCTCTACTGTATCCAATCCTTGTTGTTGTAATTTGTATGATTTTATTTTATTGATAATATTAATCCCCCTACCTTCTTGAAATAAATAAATTATGACTCCCTCTTTTTTTTCTTGAATAATCTTCATTGATTCTGCAAGTTGATCTCCACAATCACACTTTAGGGAACCAAAAATATCCCCAGTTATACATGAAGAGTGGACTCGGACCAAAACATTATCAAGATTTGATACATCTCCTTTGACTAGAGTTAAATTAAAAGAATAATCTATTTTAGATTGATAAGTGAACATTTTAAACACCCCATACTTTGTTTCTAATTTTGAACTAGATCGTCTTTCATATATTTTATAATTTTGTTTAATCTTACTTTTTAACTTAATTAAAATGTTCGAAAAAACAACCATCGAATCATCGTCACCGCTAACGTCAAAATATATTTCAGAAATCTGCTGTAAATGTTTAATTACTGGTGCTAACTCTTTAAAATATTCAGAAAATTCTACCCGCAAATCAGAAATGGAAATGATATCTTTTTTAAGACGATAACCATCGTTATCGCAAACCCCTCTTTTTTGCGGCGGGATTAATTCATCATAATATTTCCGACAATTAATACAAAACAGTCTACTCCCACATCTTTTATGAGCTTTATCAAGTGAAGGATTTATAAAAATAATAGCCTTTATATGATATCCATGTTTTTTTATAATCTGTAAAAACGGCTTAATTTCAGTAATCCTCCTCAAAAAACCCTCCAACACTAATGGTACTTCTGCGGGCTTAGATTTTAATTTACTAATCTCTTTATCCATAATTTCCATTATTTGCCTGGATCGGATATTAACAGGGGTAGATTCATCTTTTATCGACTTTAATAATGAGTGATATTTTTTATCATAATGAAAGTCCCTTGTGATATTCCCCCAGGATAAATAGTTAAAATGAAGTTGGCGAGACAAATACTCAGCTTGTACCGTTTTACCACTACCAGGTGGTCCAAAAATCATATATAAATCTTGTGGTATTTTTTTAATCATGATAATTATAAATTTTTTAATAATTTTATAACTTGATCTTCGGACACATTTACATCCAGAGGTAAAACCATTAGTCTATTCTTCAAAAATGAAGATTCTGGGAAAAGTTTATAATTTATAGAATAGTGAAACTTACTCCAAAAGGGGCGAAGAATATCTAACCCCTTTTTCATTAAATCAAAATAAACATCTTCTGAGTCTCTATTGATAATTAAAGGGAAAAATAGTGGAGTGATGTCATTATTAATTTCTTTAAATAAAGGTACAACATCTCTATTGGGTTCTTTAGAAAATAGATTGGAAAATTTCAAAAAATTTATTTTACGAACTGACGATGATTCAACCACATCAGTTTGTTTTAACATAAACTTAGCTAAATTTGATAGTCCTAAGCTATATCCACCGTACTTATCATGCCTAGGACCATAAATATCGCTACCAGTAGTAAGTTTTAATTGATCAACTATCGGTGTACCATATTTATTTTTTCCTATCTTAAAATTTAAAAAATTTATCATATCAAGAGTTACCACTTCAGTGGAAGGATTTAGTACTTCAGGGATTTTTAGTTTTTTATTATTAAGAACTACGGCCCCTCCATGGGGGATATCAAAACATTTTCTAAGACTGAAGATTGAAATATCACCCCAACTACCTAACGGTGTTCCATTGAACTCTGTATTACATGAATGAGCACAATCCTCAACAAGAAATATATTATATTTGTCACACATCTTTTTTATATCTTCAATATTAGATTGAGGGAAACCAAAATAATGAATAACTAGAATAGCCACAGTATTGTTATTGATTTTATCCTCAAACTCTTCTGTAGAAATATTTAGGTCTTTATCAATTAGATATGGCACCACAGTAAACCCTGCTCTTATTATGGCCTCTATCTCATCTCCACAACAATAACTTGGCACTAAAACCTCTCTTTTGCTTATATTTAAATTATAAATCGATTGCATACCTAGAAAAAGAGCATTTCGACCATAAAGAGTAAAAACAACATTACTTCCAAGTAATAAATTTGGTAAAGACAAATCAAACCTAGAAAAATCTTTTTCTTTAAAATAATCCTCTATATTAAATTTTATATATTGATTATTCATCTCCAGATAAAATAACATCATAAGATCTCAGAAACATACTTGGGTTAAATTTCATTTTATGTGAGGCTGACCCTAGCTCAGAACCAAGCTCTCCGTCATTAACATAAGTCATCCCATTCTGACTTGCTTCCCTAAAAGCATCTAGGTAGGCAGAATCGGACGAACCCCTAACACCACCCTCAGTACTCTTATTAATACCTTTTGTCATATATAGAATTCCCCAATCTTTGAAATTACCAGGCATTAATAAAATATACAAACATATTAAGTTATTTTTTAAAAAACCTAATTTAAAACAAACTTTATCTGGGTATTTTTTACCATATTCTATAGCCTTTTCCAGAGTATATAATTCTACATTTAATTTATTTTTCTTGTATTTTAAACCTTGAGTCTTATTCCATCTAACCACAAATTCTTTTATTTCTAAAAAATCTTCACTCTTAGCACTTCTAAAATTAATAAAATCATCTTTATTAAGTCTATTTTTTAAATTTCTTAGATTAGAAAAACTTTTTCCTGATAAAATATTTAGCAAGTTTAAATCATAAACAACTTCTTGAGCTGACCTAATAGCAATCATAAAACTATTACTAAAATACTCCTTATTAGTATTAATCCATTTTTCACTCACATTTTGTATTCTTATCTTAAAAGATGGAAATACTGTTTTAATTCTAGACACAAAGATATTGAACATTTTCCAATCAAATATTTTTGGAGTAAAAAAGACTATTTCATTATTTTTTGATAGCAGTATCGATTGGCAATACTCATTAGATACTAAGAAAATTTTATAGCTAAAACTTAGGTAAGAAGTTAAATGGAACAAATTGTGTTCAAAGATCGGAAATTGCTCATCTTTATATAATTCATCTATAAAACTAAAAGTGGATAAATCAAAATCATTACACACATTAACACTAAATGAATTGGCTTTAAAAAAATTAACCAGTCTATTATCTTTCTTTGGATATATAACTGACATAGGAAACGTAGAATGATTCTCATATATTAAACCTCTCTCAAAAGCATTCTCGGTCCATAAAATTATACTATCGGGAAACTCTTTTTTTAAAATAGCAGCTAGCTCCAAATAAGAATTGACAATAATTTTTGTCCTATCTTCAATCTCACTATCTGTCCATCCAAAATTATTTTTATAAAAAACTCTGTTTCTTGTATTTACTTGATTAAAAACAGAAGGTGATAAGGAAACACCTTGAGAACAGACTCCAGACTCACCTATTCGTTTAAAACACCCTTTTAGTTCAGATAATTTAAACATTTTAATATTATTACATTTTCGAAGTTTGAAGGCTTCAACAAAAGAAAAGTAATTTAACTCTAAATCCCCATGATAATTCCCCTCCCTTTTTAAGGCTTCTAAATTTTCTAATATCAAATCACTAAAATATACTCTTGAGTTAACCAGAACTCCTAATTCTTTTGATCTTGAAACAAATTCAACTAAAAGATCAATGTATTTAATGGTTGTATTTCCAATATGTTTATTATACCCAAAAGAACCTATGCCTACTTTATAAGATGGGCAAAAAATGGATATAATAGTAAGTGGTTCACTTTTAATAATGGAATCTATAGCAAGATTACTTATATTTTTAGTGGAAAAAGAGCTCCTCCAAGATTTATCACAATAACTATCTAAAAATACCCACCACTTTATTAAAATGGTAATTTTTTTTATGTCATCTTTAGAATAATAAGTCTTTTGAGGACTAATTTGTCTACCAATTCCCTTAGTGCGTGCCTTAGTAATAATAGTACTCATATCCTTAGGTAAAGAAATACTATCAGGGTAAACTAATTGCACGATTTCTTTCCAAGTATATCCAGTTAGTTTATCCTTTTCAGTATTTATCATATTTGTTTGGAGCCTGGGGATGGACTTGAACCACCGACCTCTCTTATACAATAAGAGCACTCTCTCTGCTGAGCTACCCAGGCTTAAAATCATCTTACCAGTTTGGTAAATTGAATCAATAGTTCATTTTTAGAAACATCTCCATCTAAATTAATGGTTTTTCCCTTTTGCTTATCCAAAAAAAATAATGTCTTACTAAGAGAGTTAACGTAATCATCGTAACGTCTTTTTAATACGAATTCAAAATCATCATCTCTCGTTGTTAAATATTTATCACACGTTGGACATTTAAGTCCTTTTAAATCAACAACACTAAACTGTTTTAAACATTTAGAACATATTTTTCTTTCAGCGACTCTTCTATAAAGTTCTGAGAAAGAGGTGTCAATGACTATAATTTTACTTAGATTATAAGAATCTTTATTGAAGTTATCTAAAAAATATTCTGCCTCCCAATCATATTTAGGAAATCCATCAATTATTACCTTTTCTTTATTTTTATATAATCTAATAAATTCTAGTTCTCTTTTTACTAACTCACCTATTAAACTTGGAGGGTATTCAACAACTTCATCTAAATATTTCTTTAATGTTAGACCCAATACTGTCTTATTTTTAATTTCATTACGAGTGATCTGTCCCACAGATAAATATACAGACGATGGCTCAAATTCTATATATTTTTCGACCAAAGTCGTTTTACCACTACCAGGTGGGCCATATAGTAAAATAATTTCCATATATGATAAGTATCACATATTATATTATATATGTCAACAGAGGCAGTAGGTTTTTAAAACACTACTCTTAATTGCAACCTAACATCAAATTACTAATTCAGATCTATCGACCCCTCTTTAATAGCTTCTTTAATTTTTTCGGCTTTAGCTTTAAAACTAGGATTAATAACTACAGCTTCATCTAAAACTTTAAAAGCTTCCATATTATTACCAGCGGCATAATGACTCAGGGCTAAATTTGTCCACAAGTCTATATTACTTGGTTGCAATGTTACTCTCTGTCTTAAAATATCACTCACTAAATTAAACCTCTTATTAGAAAAATAATAATTTAGAAATCTTTCATCATCTACAGCTAGTGTCAAAGATAGATATTTTAGAACCTCAAGCGCCTGACTTTCTTTACCAGACGCAATTAAAACAAGAGCGTACACCTTACCCGCTTCAGCATTTTTTGGATTCAAATCAAAAGATTCTTTAGTGATTATTTCTGCTTTTTGTTTATCATCTTTAAACAAATACATATAACCCAAATTAGATACTACCATTTGTTTCTTAGGTGATAATAATCTAATTTCTTCCATTTCAGCTATAGCTGAATCTAAATTTCCAGACTTTAATAAATAATCCACCAATATTAACCTCTCTCTGACCAATCTAGGATTCGCTTCTAACTCTGGAACAACTTCTTTTAAAACCAAATTCCGAAATTCACTTTTTATATTTTCTGGCACACTAGTTGCGCTAATAACACCAGAAGCAACGGACAATAACTGTTCTTCTGATTGTCTTTGCCCTAAAGTATTGTAAGAAAAAACCTTCTTGAACTCCAACAGACTATTATTTATATCGCCACCAGAAGCCGACGATATAGCCCCAACTAAAGCAGATGCAGCTAGAGTTGGTTTTGCCACACTAAAATAAAATGACGTGAAGAAAAATAAAATAGCGACAGCGGTAGTTATAGTAATTATATTTTTATTCTTTAAATCAAAAGATTTACTAAACACCAAACCAGCCTTACTATCTTCCGTCGCTTTAACATGAATAAAAGCTAGAAGCGCAAAAAAGATACCGTAGCTGATAATGTTATCAAAAATAAATAGATTGTGGAAAAAATAACTACCTAAGAAAGCTAACAAAGTCCCTTGTTGCCAACAATTAAAAGCTGAATCATTTGAAGATATTTTCAATCTCTTAATGTTTTCTCTAAACAAATACCAGACAGCACTCACAAACATAGAGAGATAGGCTAAAATACCTAAAAATCCTCCAGCTACAAACCAATCAAAAAACACATTATGGCTACGATCAAACCATGGCTCTTGATTGTACATCTGAGGGTCATAATATTTATCAAAAACTAATGAAAAATTTTCCGGCCCCCAACCTAATACAGGTTTTTCCTTGACCGCTTGCCAAGACATATCCCAAATCAAAAAGCGAGACTTTGCGGTTCCATCATTTAGAGAAATATCTGCAAACCTAGATAAAACAGGTTGATTTTTTACAAAAGCAGTATCGCGTGCCCCATAAAAAATTATTAACCCTAAAAATATAAGACCTAATAATATTAGGCTAATTTTACGAATATTATGATAATTTTTACCAAGAAATATAACGAAAACTAATAATGCTAATATAGAACCCCCTATCAGAGCCAATATTGAACCCCTAGTGGCTGTTTCAAATAAAATAAATGATTGGAGAATCATAATAGACATATATATGTACCTCCAACTTCTTTCTTGCCATTTAATACTCAACATATAAGCAGTTATAAAAAATGACATAAGCATAAAACCACCTAAATACCCCGCATTACCCAAAGTAGCGTCCAAACGCCCTCCCCCCTGCATAATTTTATAAACTCCAGCCAATTGTAGTAGCCCATAAAAAGCCACTAAAATTGAAGTTAGTATCTGTGCATTAAAAAAACGATGCCATAATTTTTCCGACTTAAAAACAGAAACTAAAACTATAAAATACGCCATCAAGTGCAGATAAGTTACCAAGCCCTCCATTCGCTCAAAATTACTCCAAAAACTATTACCAACATCTTCACTAAATATAGTGGAAAGTGTCATGACTCCAAAAGTCACCACAACAGACCACAAAATAAAAGATTTTCTAGGTCGATAATCTTTATTAAACACAGCCAATACAATCCAAGAGCAGAAACTAATCTCAACTAAAAGTCTAAACAATAGTCCTTTGCCGGTTATATAAGGAAAAAATAAACTACTAGAAATATAAAGTACAACAAAAGGAGTTAAGAATACACTACTTAAAATCACTGGTAATAAGAAATTTTCCCAAGATTTAACCTGAATCATAAGTTTATTGTTTAATGCTCACTATTAAAAATGCAATCGGACACATAATTACAATACAATCTATCATGATTTCTGATTTTTAAGAAGATATGCCAATTCCACTATTTTGAATCACAATTTATGCCTCTGACTACACAAAAACCAAAAATAAGTTATAGTTGATGGGAATACACTACATATGGAGAAACTTAAAATTAGAGCTTACAACACTCTGCGCTGGAGTGAAAAATACACTAAAACTGACATGCTATATTTGGCAAAGGGAGGTTTTTGGTTATCTTTAAATCAGGCCATATCCACTATTGCTAGCTTAATATTACTTATATCTTTTGCAAATTTTATTTCAGCAGAAACTTATGGAAATTATCGCTATATTTTATCAGTCATCGGCATTTTAGTTATAGGAACTTTCCCAGGTATAAATACAATAGCCATTAAAGCTGTAGCTGAAGCTAAAGAATCAATATTCTGGCATTTAGTTTACAAAAAAAGCTATCTAACACTAATTAGTAGTTTACTCTGCTTCATTGCTTCTACTTACTATTACCTAAATGACAATCAAACCCTGGCCTTATCTTTTATAATCGCTGGTATAGGTATACCTTTTTCTTACACCTTCGGTATGTATGAGTCGCTTATTTTAGGTAGAAAAGATTTTAAGACAATGTCTAAACTTAATAGTTTAAGTAAAATTATTACTACTATTAGTACTATCTCCACCATATACTTAACGGACAATATTTTAGCTTTAGTCACAGCGTACTTTGTGCCCCAAATTATAATTCAAGGAATTTTCTTAATTTACTTTTATTTAAATAAAGTCCCCCAAACAATTGATGGAGAATATGGTAAAAAACTAACTAATTTTGGTTATCATCTTAGTTTTATGGAAATCTTAAAAACTATAGCTGGCCAAATAGATAAATTATTAATATTTCATTACCTTGGTGCGGGCCAGTTAGCTTTGTACGCTATCGCAACCGCACCTCCAGGTCAAATAAAAACTATCCTACAAAACCTAACGACTCTGGCTACACCCAAAATGAGCACCTCCAAAGCCGATGATATAAAAAATACCCTACTTAATAAACTTTTCCGTCTAGAAATAATTATGGTTTTTTGTGTCGTGGCATATTGGGTAATCACCCCTTTTATTTTCCCCATATTTTTCCCAAAATATACAGAGGCAATATTAATATCTCAAGTCTATGCATTATCTTTATTGTTTTTTCCACGAACTTTTTTATCAACCGCAATGACTGCCCATTTAAAACAAAAAGAACTTTATTTTATTAGAATCTTTGCTCCTTCGGCTAGAATTATAATATTTTTTATAGCTCTGCCGCTTTGGGGTATTTGGGGTGCAGTTATAGGTTCAATCGCTAGCAACCTTGCCACTACTCTTATATATCAATACTATTTTAAAAAAGCTTTCGCTTAAATAATTGATTAATCTTTAGCCAAAAATTCCTCTTTAGAATATAAACTAACCGCGGGATAGGTTACAAGTATTTTTTTCAGCAACACAAATCCTAAAATAATAGAGTACCCTGTATAAATAACGCCAAAAATAGCTGGGTCATATACGGACCCCAAAACTAAAACCAAATATAAAACCCAAACCCAATCATAAATATAGAATAAAAAATAATTTACCAGTCTAAAAAATATTACCTGTCTCTTAAAAGCATAGGCTGCATTTCTATAATCCTGTATCAAGTTCTCATGCGACTCCAATTTAATTTTATATTTAATATGATGACGAATTTTACCCAACATTTTATAAACAGTCATTAGTACGGCTACTATCCCCGAAATTATTAGAACCGCAGTATTATCTAAAATAATACTAAAATAACTACCGATAGAAAAAATGAGGGTAAATGGATAACAAAAATGAAAAACTTGGTCAAAATACAGACCTTTTTGAGTAAAATACTCATAATACCTAGCCATCTCCCCGTCCACCTTATCTCCAATAATAGCCACTCTTAAAATAACCAACTGGATAATAATTAAAACGAAAGGATTATATACTCCATGAAGCAAGTTTAGGCTTATGACAGACAGAACCAAAACCACATTAATCATAGAGACTACAGACGGGGCTAACTTAGGAAAAAACTTCACTAAAAAATAAGAAATGAAAACTGAAATATTTCTTTCAATTTTATACACTAAATCGACTTTCATTCGATCAGCTTTGGTGCCATGAACTTTAATTTTATAATCGGAAAATAACATTATTTAAAATTATCATCTCTTGTGAGAACCCCCCAAAACTCCCCCCAATTTACTTGATAAGATTCTATAATCCACCCACTAGCCTTCATTTCTTCCTTTACCTGTTCTAGTGTATATTCCGTCTCGTGAGTATCATCTAATTTATAAGGGTAACCATGATCTCTTTTGTACACAGTAACCCAATCACGATCAACCATCGGTACTCTAAAAAGTAAAGTGCCTCCCAAGGCTCTTATTTTTTTTAATAAAGCCACCCTATCAGCAATATGTTCTAAAACATTAGATAATATCAATTTATCAAACTGCCCCTTAAAGTTGTAAGTTGTGACATCGCCTAAAACAAACTCCAGGTTATCTCTTTTATATTGCGATCTAGCATTATCAATATTTGGTACAGAAAAATCTATACCAACTACTTTCTTGGCTTTGCTAGCTATGTCATAAGCTAGATAACCAACACCACAACCTATATCTAAAACTGAATCAGTATTATTAACTTTAGAGACAAAGTAATCATGATACTTGGTGACTTCATGCTTAGGATTAAACCCACCATTTAAAATACTCGAGTATTCTGTAATTTTTTTATAACTATAATTATGTAATCTAATAAAAATACCCAAAAGTTTTTTAACTAATGATTGATTACTATTTACACACTTTCTTAAAAATAATTTAACTTTTATCATTTAAATACTTAATTGAATTTGGTCCTTCGTTAAATAAGAGGTCAACTGCTGAGAGACCGGAAATAAAAGGTGGGTACAATTGAGAATATTCTTTAGGGTGAAATTCTTGGAACAAGAGCTTAATATTTTCCTCTTCAAAGCGTTCTTTAATAAGATATTTTTTACCGGACGGACCAGCTAAAAATTCCGTCGCCCCCACTTTTTTAATAACCGCTAAAATTGATTCTGTTGATTTTAAACTTGGGTCAGTCTTATAATCAGAAGCTCGAGACAGTTTAGCCGACAACCCAAAAGCCTCAGACATATAAGTTATTATCTCTATATTAAGATCCGATAAAGTTTTATGAGAAGAAATATTTAAGTAAAGATTTTCAAAAAAATCAGAATGCTTAGACCAGTATGGAGCCCGACGATAACAGCATTCCAAAGACCGCCAGTGTTTCCTTGCCCACATTGTTTGTTCTGGCAACACCACATCTTTAAGTGGTATAAAAAGATGTTGATGAGATATTGGTATAGTTAAATAAGCCCAACCTGTATTCGTTTTAATTTTATTACGTTCATGAAAACCTCTTTTAGAAAAATCGGCTGTATCAAAAAAAATAAAATGATCTGAGATAGCAATTTTATTAAAATATCCCAACCACGGCAAGTAATCAGGTTGGTGCATAGAAACAAACATTATCGGTTTATTAAACGGATAATATTAAAAGTTTCTGCATATCTTTCTTTAATCTCCACCCCCCTGGCAATAGCCCAACTTTTAATATATTCAGCTGAAAAATATGCTCGGCCGGTTTCCTGACTTTTATAGCACATAACCGCTTCTATTTTTTTATTCAGCTCTTCTTCTGATAAAACAGTGTAAAAATCAACCTCCTTATTAATTCTATTCCAGTCATACCCGTAAGAAATTAAATTAATATCCTTAAAGGCTCGAAAACTTTCTTGGGCTACTGTTACATGATCTTGGTGCATATCATCGAGGGCCATAGTAAACACCACATCAGGATTTATTTTGTTCCTATATTTCCATAAAGTATCCAGAATTTTTTGACGATACTCAGGAAAGACCCTATTTTCAAATTTTTCAAAAAATATATTCTCTTTTTTTAACCCTAAAATTTTAGCACTCTCATAGACTTCACGACGAATATCTGCTTCTTTAAACTTTTTAGAAGCCCCTTTGAGATTAAAAGAAAGTACGACTTGATATACGTCCTTACCCTCTTTGATTAATTTATACACAGTACCACCACAGCCAATTTCCATGTCATCAGCGTGAGCACTAATAATTAAGATTTTCTTAGCTTTATTAAACATAAATTCAATACATTTAAGCCCAAAAATGATGAAAAGTAAAGACTCAGGAAAGTGGCCGCTTTTTAGATAAATATCAAATAAGTAGAATATTTTTCAATTCGGCCATTTTTTTATCAAAAGAAAAGTTTTTAGCTACATGATCATAAGCAGCAAGCCCCATTTCTCGTCGTCTACTTTCATGATTTGCTAACCATATTATTTTATCAGCAATCGCCTGACTATCTTTAAAAGGAATAAAAAAACCAGTTTTACCCTCAACCACCATGGTGACAGCCGAACCAACTCGAGTAGTTATAACAGGTAAACCAAAAGATTCTGCTTCTAAAATAACATTGGGTGAACCTTCAGAAGTCGAACATAACACAAAAATATCAGCTTTTTTATATTCAATTTGGACTCCAGAAGTATCTAAGCGACCTAAAAATTTAATATGTTTTTCTAAACCAAGTCTAGAAACTTGACCTTCATACATAAGCCGCAGACTACCATCACCAACAAAAGTTAATTGTGTCTTATTTTTAATATCTTGTGGTAATAAATTAATAGCGTCGATTAAATATTCAAATGCTCGCTCATAATAGTTCATAGAGGCAACCGCTAGTATTTTAAAATCTAACTGACCATCTTTTTTTTGAAGGCGTTTCTCTACCTCATCCCTTGATTCTATAATCGTAATGCCATTTTCTAAACACATTATTTTGCTTTTATATTGAGGCTGGTATCTTTTTAAGATAGTCTCTATTTCTCCAGAGACAGCGATAATATTATTGGCAAAAAGATTAACTACAGAATCCAACAATTTAAATTTAAACGGTTTGATGTCTACTTCACCTTTACTATTAATTACCGCACTTCCCTCTCTTGTGACTACTCGTAAATGCCAATTAAAAATCTTGAGCAATCGACTAATAATGTTGGGTAACTCTAGAGTCGAATAAACAACATCAATATTTTCTTTTCGAACAAAACTATTTACTTTTATAAATAACCTCAGTAGATTTAAATTCGAATTACCAAAAGTTATTACCCGATCAAATGGTAATCGCACATCAGATTCATAATTATCGATTGGTGACGGAAAAAGTAGTCCTAAATAAACTAAATGGCCTTCTTTATAAAAGTAATTAGACTGATTAACAAAAACTCTTTCACCGCCACCTCGACCCAAATTATTAATCAGAAAAAGAACCTTTTTCATATTTAAATTTTACGGCAAACAAACATCGGCCAACGAGTAAAAAAACCAGTTAATAATTTAGACCAACGGGGAAACTTATAATTATTAGACAAAATATCTATGACACTAAAACCGATATTACGTAAAACTTTACTCTCAGACCAAATATTGACGTGAGCTACATATAGATCGCCATTATGATGATGTTCAACTCGAAAGTGATATCCAGGACGCCAGTTGGGTAAATTTTTTATAAAATTTACCCAAGCTTTCCTAGTTCTAGGAAAAGCTAGGCTATTGTGGCTAGAGTATACAAAAATAGCTCCAGGCTTGGTTACCCGATAAGCTTCTTTCAAGATCTCTTCGCGTCTATCGCTATAATCTATACCCTGATTAGAGAAAAAAACGAAATCAAAATGATTATCCGGAAAATCTAGATTAGTGGCATTCATTACCCTCAAATCTAGACTGGGGTACATTTCTTGACCTTTTTTTATAAAATCTTCAACCATATCAACACCAACGACTTGAGCCCCTCTTTCTTTTAAAAAATGGGTTGAGCGCCCTGTACCACAGCCTATATCTATAATTTTCATCCCAGACTTAATATACTTATCAAATAGAAATTCTTCATAAGGCCATAAATAACTAGTCGTATAAATTTCTAATGCTTTAGGAGTAGAGTAAGTTGTCTTATTTATTTCTTCTGGTCTCATTTATTTATGATTTAAAATTTAATAAAAGATCAATGATTTTTTGTTGTTCATTAATAGTTAAAGTTGGATAAATAGGAATAGACACAGCAGTTTTTAGGGCTTCCTCACTATTAGGAAAAACTTCTTTGGTTTTTAAAAGTGTGTGTAACCCAAAAACTACTCCTTTACCCGCTCCGACTCCATTTTGTTTAAGATACTCACGTAGTTTATCTCCATCACTAGTTCTGATTATATAACGAGCAAAAGCATGATCATGCTCAGGCAAGGCCCCAGGTAAAACCAAACTTGTTTGAGCCAAGGCTTTATTATAACGCTTAGCTATATTTTGTCGCTTTTTAATAAAACTTTTTAATTGTTTTAACTGAGCCATGGCTATCGAAGCATTGATATCACTCATTTTATAATTATAACGCACCAGAAAATCATCTTTTTTATCATATTCTCGGAAATCTAATACTTTATCCATTATATCTTTGCTGGAAGTCATAACCATTCCTCCTTCACCTCCCGTAATAGTTTTTGTAGCATAAAAAGAAAAAATAGAAATATCACCAAACGATCCAGCTGGTCTCAAGCGGAAAGACGCTCCGATACTCATGGCACAATCTTCAATAATCGGTATACCTAATTTTTTAATCGACTCCAGATCAGCCATTAAGCCAAACATATTAGGAATAATCATCGCTTTGGTTCTTTTAGAAATAGACTGTTTAACACTATCGACACTAGCATTGTAAGTATCTAAATCTATATCCACCAAGATAGGAGTGGCTTTAACATATAAAATTGCATTCAGAAGCGCCTGGCAAGAATAGTTTGGTAATATAACCTCATCCCCTTCTCCCACCCCTAGTGCAAGCAGAGACAAATGTAAGGCTGTTGTCCCAGAGCTACACACAGCTCCATATTTTTGACCAATTAAAGCCACCATTGCAGTTTCTAATTTTTTAGCCTCTGACCCCATAGCTAAATACCCCGATTTTAAAACTTTGGTTACAGCTTTAATCTCAGCTTGCCCTATAGAGAGTCTAATATGAGGAATAACCCCTTTTTTGTTCATAGTAGGGAGAATATCATTTATGCCTAATAATTTCCATCAGGCTATTATAAAATACTTCTGGATTATGCTCTGTTGTGGTTATATTAAAACTCACTTGCCCCATCCTCTGTAAATGATCACGATTCGCTATAATTTTTTCTATTTTATCAATTAAATCAGTTAAATCATCTTTTTTAAAAACAAACCCATTCTCTCCGTTTCTAATATACCACTGGGTGCCATTATCATCAGAACTAATTACTGGTAAACCATAGCCCATGGCTTCTAAAATGGAATAAGCAGCAGATTCTCCCACACTTGGCAAAACAAATAAATCTGCTTTTATATAGAGGGCCTCCATCTCTTTCCACGGCATATGTTTTACAACAGAGACCACAGACCCTAATTGATTATCTTTAATATAATTTGTGATCTCTGCTAAATATTTAGGTTCATTTTCCTCGCCTGATAATAAGAGTTTAACTGCAAACTTGTGTCTTAATTTTTCTACTGCCTTTATTAAGAGAAGTTGTCGTTTTCTTTCTTGAAACTTACCTACACACAAAATAGTAATCTCATGGGCAAAGTTTGAATATTGAGTATATGTTTTATTATTAGACAGAACGACAAAAGGCACATATATAAGATTTCTATTACTATTAGTAAATTTTCTATCACCTAAAACTGGGGTTATAGCTTGAACCCCAAATAAATCTAACATTTTAATTGACCAACTTTGTTTTTTTGATCTAAATTTTGGTATTTGAGTTAATACAATTAATTTCTTCCTTAATAACCAACCTAAAAATAGAGCCAATAAAGAATATCGAGTTACAATATCTTTTACCACCACAATATCGGCTCGACTACGTATAAAAAGTTTTACAAACAAAAAGATAGGAGGCAATTCATACCATGAGCCCAGTATGGTTGGCTTAATTAAATCATGCGCCTCAGACCGGCCTTGATATAAAGCTAAAAATTGCACCTGATGACCATGATCAAGCAGAGATTTAATTGGATAATATAAATTAGTATGGAAACGTGGCGCAGTAAATAGAAATTTCATATATTAAATATCCCAACTCTCGAGAACTTCAAATATTCTATGGCTTACTTGATCGTCCCAGAGGGGAATATTTTTAGACTTAAAATCTCTTTTCTCTAGATGATTAATTAACTCTGAACTAGTTGTCTGATTAATAGAAAATAATTTATTAGAACCGAGCTCACAAGTGATAGGTCTCTCTGTATTATCTCTTAAAGTACAACAAGGAACTCCTAAATGGCTAGTTTCTTCTTGTATACCCCCAGAGTCTGTCACCACCCCCAAACTTTCTTTAGCTAGTTTCAAAAAATCAAAGTACCCCATTGGTCCTACAACTATTAAATTATCTAAAAGTTTTTCTAAACCATATTCTTGTATTTTATTCTTAGTCCCTGGATGCAGGGGTATAATTACCGAATAAGCTTGCGCTAAATCAGCTAAGATATTAAAAATATTTTTAATCGCTTCAGGGCTATCGGTATTTTCTTGTCGATGAATAGTAGCTAGTATGTAACCCTTAGGTTTTAATTTTAAACCTTGTAATACTGTTGAGGCCTCAATCTTGTCTCTGAAAATTTCTATAGACTCGATCATAATATTACCTACTAAATGAATTTTTTTATCTTTCACTCCCTCTCTTTTTAAATTATCAACACCAGATTGTTCTGTTACAAAATGTAAATGAGACAAATGATCAACAATAACCCTATTTATTTCTTCTGGCATCCGACGATCATGGCTCCGAAGCCCTGCTTCAATATGAACCAATCGACAATTATGTTTAACCGCGGCCAAAGCTCCGGCTAAAGTAGAATTTACATCCCCAAATACAACTATTGCATCAAATTTATTTTGTTTAAAAACGTCTTTCATTTTATCAAACATCAAGGCAATTTTTTCTGTATGACGTTCGCCCCCCGGAGTAAATGAAATGTCTGGATTTGGAATACCTAATTCCTCAAAGAAAACCCCTGACATATTGTCATCAAAGTGTTGCTTGGTATGAATAATAGTAAAATCAAAGCGGGGATGATTCTTAGCTTCCCTAATAAAAGGAGCCATTTTTATAAAATTTGGCCTCGTACCAACAATAACCGCAATCCGTGGTTTCTTTTTTTTGACAAGAAAAATTTTGAATATATTTTTAAAATTCAAAATATATCAAACTATA
>Ga0208375_1002299_pt1 | contig 18392 bp, 13 predicted proteins | sample RifOxyD1_FD_184038 | JGI IMG/M metagenome (GOLD analysis project Ga0208375, IMG submission 184038) | Soil microbial communities from Rifle, Colorado - Rifle Oxygen_injection D1 (SPAdes) | ecosystem: Environmental > Terrestrial > Deep subsurface > Rock core/Sediment | place: Rifle, Colorado... | reverse complement strand
CATACAACTACAGCGTTGTAGGTTTGGTAATAATATGGGGAATAAAAGGAGGTTTATAAAGGTTTTGGGATGATTATCCGAGTCAAAATTAAGAGAAGATAAAAAAAATAATTAAAAATAATTCTTACCGGATTATAATGTGCATCCACTTAATTTTGCAAGATTAACAAGTGTTTGTTCTCCAGGATATTTATCTCCATTAATTATCCATGTCGGATATCCTGAGATGCCTGCAACTGTACATGCTGCTGTCTGAACTTGAGGTTGTCCTTCTACTGCACATTCTATGTATGTAACGTACTGCCACGAGTCTCCAAACAATTCCTTATTATTATGCATGTTTGCTCCATACACTTTTACTTCTTTCTCAGTCAAGCATTTTGCGAAGTCATCAAGATTTTCTTCTTCAGTAACTTCTGTAGTTGTTGGTGCAGTGATTTCCTCTTCATCTGTAGTCACTATTGTTTCTGTCTTGTACATATAATTAACTATAGTTGCTTTAGATCTCAATTCTGATAATAGTGCATCAAAGTTGACTTGTGCTGCATTATCATTCAAGAATCCTCTGATTTCTTCTTCTACTTCACTTAACTCTTTTGTTGATTCAGGGAAATAGTCTAATTTCTTAATCAAGTGGTATCCGTATACTGTTTTGACTATTTCTGTTTCGTTTATGTCAAGTGTGAATGCTGCTTCTTCGAACTCTGCAACCATCTCTCCTTTACCGAAAGTGTATGTTCCGCAAGTGTCTTTGCTTCCAGGATCTTCTGAATATTTTGCTGCTAGTTCACAGAAGTTGTTTTTTGTTAATTCATCTTCTATATCATCTATTTTATTTTTTGCCTGGTTTTGTGTGAAATTCTCAGTGACTAATATTAGTATATGTTGTACTGTTGCTTGCTCTGGAGCGCCGAACTTTTCTTTGTTCTGATCATAATATTGGTTTATTGCATCATCAGTTATGTTAATATTGCTAAATATTGTTTCATTAAGTAATTCCTTGATTAGCAATCTTCGCTCTATTAATCCTTCTAATTCTTTTTCAGTAATATTCTGACCAGCTAATAATGTCTTAAAGTCATCATCAGACAATCCATTTTGTAATTTGAAATTTGTTAATTCTTCTTGCATTTCGTTATCTGATACTTTTATGCCCTTATCTTTAGCATTCTGTATTAGGAGCAATTCATCTATAGTCTGATTAAGTATAGATTCCTTAGTGTAAACTTGCTGCAACATAGGGTCTAGATTATTGTATTGGTCATCTATGTCCTTTGAATATATAGGCTCCCCATTTACTGTTGCTGCAATTTCAGATTTTGTGTTATCGACTGGCTTCTCTTTTGATAATGTTATTATCAGGAATGCCACTCCAGCAATTACTATTATTGCTATCAATATCCAAAGCCATGTAAGCTTTGTACCTTTTGACTTATGTGTGTTATGTGTTGTACTTGATTTTTTCTCTGATTTTGTAGTTTTTTTCTTATCCATTTTTTTTACCTTCGTATGTATTATTTGTTTTTTCGGTTTTAACTCTTCCTTCTTTTTTTCAGATTTAAACTTGTTTTGTTGAACAGGTTTCTCGTTAATTTTCTTTTCTATTTTTTGAGTTTGAGCGGGAGGATTTGTTTTTTTAACTTCTTTTTGAACCGATGAATTTGCTTTCTTCTCTTTTACCGGTTTTTCGGTTTTTGTTTGCGCAGGCGCTTCTTTGATTGTGCCTTGTGACGCGTCTTGTTCTTGCGCGTACTCTATTACCTCATCAACATTCGTATCAGCTTCGTAATCATCATTAACTACTGCACTATTTATACGGTCAATATCAGAATCTTCTGTTAAATCTGTATAGTCAGTTTTCTCTGCACTCATAATAACAACCTCCCTTGAGTAGAAACAAGTATTTATAGAGCATATATAAAGGTTATGGAATTAGAGTTTTCTATTTTTAAAGGAAGAATTATTCTAAGTGCTTTGAGCAATTAAATAAATGGATCTTGTGGCTTTTGTCTTCATTTATATCGAAAATATTTATACTTGTATTATGAAGATTTTCTATGGCTTTTATATCGTTAAATTTTTTTCCAGTTATGACTGCTATAAGAGCCTTGCCTATACCATTATGCCCAACAAAAAGCACAGTATCGTTAACATGCACTAATAATGTCTTATGTAAAAAATCACGAGCACGATTAAACAATTCTTCATTAGTCTCTCCATCCTTTGGAGATAGTTCTACAAGACTCGTATTACTTGTAAATCCGAGGTCTTTCTTGTTTTTTCCCTGCCATTCTCCAAGATATTTTTCTCTTAAGTCTTTAGCAAATATTAATGGTGTTTTTGGATGATATTTGGCAATTTCTTTTGCTGTGTCTGATGATCTTGCAAGATCGCTTGAATATATTGCGTCTATTTTCTCTTCTTTTAATCTTAAAGCGACTTTTTTTGCTTGTTCTTTACCATTCTCAGAAAGCGTACCGTGCAAATGTCCCATAATAATTCCTGCCTTGTTTTCTTCTGTTTCTCCATGGCGGGTAATTATAAGCTTCATATTTTTGGATATATGAATACGATATATAAATTTTATTCTTAGAGTTTATACAATTTCTTGATTATATTTGTCATTTCTAATTGTTTAAATCCTAAAATTTATATATACGGGTATTTCTAATGATTTCTATGTTTGATGTTATTATTGGTAGAGGTGAGGCTGATAAGCAAAGACTTGGCAGCAAAGGAGCTGTTCTTATAGCTAAACACTATGTAAAGATGGGACGCACAGTAAGTCTTAGCAATAACGTGTATCTTGATGTAACAAGAGCTCACGTATTCTTCGTTGTTGGTAAGAGGGGTTCAGGTAAATCGTATACAATGGGCGTTATTGCTGAAGGGATATCTGATTTGCCAGAGGAAATAAAAAACAACATCTCTGTAATACTTCTTGATACGATGGGTATATATTGGACAATGAAGTATCCTAATTCAAAGGATAGGGGGCTTCTAGACGAATGGGGTTTAAAACCCAAATCTCTTGATGTTAAGATATTTACTCCTACTGGATATTATGCTGAATACAAGAAAAAAGGTATTCCTACTGATTTTCCATTTAGTATCAAACCAAGTGAACTTGATGCTACTGATTGGACGCAGAGTTTCGGGCTAAGTGCTAATGACCCGATAAGTGTCTTAATTGAGAAAATAGTTTATAATTTGAAAGATTCGACTGATAAAAAACTTGCAAGCAATTTTTCAATTAGTGATATAATAAAAAATGTTGAATCAGACAAGGAGTCTGACAATAACAGCAAAAATGCTGCTAAAAATTTATTTACTAACGCCAGGAATTGGGGTATTTTCGAGTCCGAAAACAGTAAATTAAAGGCCACGCCTTTAAGTGAGCTTGCAAAAGCAGGACAGGTAACTGTCCTTGATCTTAGTTGCTATGCAACTATGGCTAATTCCTGGAATATTAAAAGTTTAGTTGTTGGTCTAATTTCAGAAAAATTATTCATACAAAGGATGACTGCAAGAAAGAATGAAGAATTCCAACAGATTCACAAATCTATTAATTTATTTGGTGATGAAGCAATAAAGAAAATGGAGCATCCAATGGTGTGGCTTGTAATTGATGAGGCTCACGAATTCTTGCCGCATGATGGAAAGACTCTTGCAACTGACCCGCTTATCACAATACTGCGAGAGGGTAGACAACCGGGAATATCGCTCATTTTAGCGTCGCAGCAGCCAGGAAAAATACATACTGACGTGATGACTCAATCTGATGTTGTTATTGCTCACAGGATTACTGCAAAACTCGATACTGAAGCACTTGGAGCATTGATGCAAAGTTATATGAGGGAAGGTCTTGTTCAACAACTTGACGATTTGCCGCGTGTTAAAGGAGCTGGAATAATTTTTGATGACAACAATGAGCGAATGTATCCAATTAGGATGAGGCCAAGAATGACATGGCACGGCGGAGAGGATCCATCGGCAATCCCTAAGAAATCAGATATTGATAATGAGATTGAGTTGTAGAAAAATGGAATACATACTCAATAACAAAAAATAATAAATTTCTAGTAACTTTTTTCTATTTTTTTCTATATCTTCGGTTTATAATTATATCATATATCTGTTATCATGGTTGATAATATCTACCGTAAGTATTTATACATAGGTATCTTCCCTTTTAATAATATATACTACATGGGGGATTGATATTTATGAAAACACTTTTAACAGGTATTTTTATTATTGCAATAGCTTTGTTCTTGGCGGGTTGCGCCGGACAGCAGAATACGATAATACCGACCGGACAAGTTGTGGGCGTCCCAGGACCTGCGGGAGTTAACGGATCTGACGGTGAAACAGGTGCTACAGGATCCACTGGTGAAACAGGCGAAACTGGTGAAACTGGTGAAACTGGTGAAACTGGTGAAACAGGCGAAACAGGCGAAACTGGTGAAACAGAATATGTTGCGCAGACAAGCAATACGGATATAGTTAACATGAGATTCTCTGACGTAACTATAAAGACAGGAGATACTGTGACTTGGACAAATCAAGATACTGAGCAACATACAGTAAGTAGCGATTCAGGTAATGAACTTAATTCTCCGGTAATGGAAAATGGGCAGACATATTCTCACACGTTCACTGTGGCAGGGACATACACATATCATTGCAGTATCCATCCATCAATGAAGGCAAGAGTTACAGTTGAAGATTGAATAATGCGTAAAGAGAATAGTGAATAAGAAAGGCATATTTGAAAAGTGTAATTAGTACATTGGAGAATCGCTATTATATGCAATTAAATTTTCACTTTTCTTCTTTTTAGAAAAAAGAAACAAAAACTCTAAAGCCGATGAGAAAATAATTCGCTCAGTAAAGAAGAATATTTGGCAAGTTGTTCATTTTTATCTTGCAATCTATTAAATACAATAAGATTTATTGGTTCTTTATTATTAAGCTCGTGTGTGTATTGCAATTGACCTTCAGAAGAGTAAAATCTAAATAATTCGGGATTCTTTTCTTTAAAATTTCCGACAAAACCTTCGATAGAAATAATGCCTTGGTTAACAATTTCACAAGGAAATTGTTTTGTGATAAGGTTTATGGATCCATAGATGTGTGCAACATAGTTTTCATTTTGCTTTTTAAAATTATTAAAATGTGTTCGTAACAAATCCTCTAAAACAATTACGTTTCTAGAAAAATGAGGTTGTTTCTTTTGCCAAATGGCAGGAGATGTATTTGAATATGAAGTCATGAAATAGACATCTGAAAGAGTATCTTGTACAAGCTGTGCTGCTTTGAAAACTTCTTGAGAAGATAAACTAGCATTATAGAGAATATGTTCATTATTATTAGATAACACTGTTACCATTATGCGGAGGAAATTAATCAATTATTTAAATATATTTATTTCAAAGACACGCATATAAACAAACATTCCTATTACTATTTAAAAAGCAAACAATCAATATACGAGTTAAAGGAATTAAAAAGAATAAACAATAATAAGAAAAAAAGGCCAGAACTCCTCTTAGTTCTTCGGACAATTGCACTCCCATCGGTCGATATTTATTGAAAATTTCGACAGAAATTTTTCGGGGTATAATACCCCGACCTTTAGGTCGGAGATTAGTGCGGTTTTTATTTATCGTGAAAATTTAACTGAGTCTTCGGCTTTTTTCTTACAGAAAAAAGTATAACAGGAATTTAGTGTATAATAAAGATAGATATTAGATAAAGTATTATTTACTTAGAAAAAACTATACTCTGTTTTACTTTTTCTTTCTCCAAGTCTTTCTTGCTATCTTGTTATGTATTCCTAGTTCGTCTTGATAGTCTTTTTCCATGTATGGCGCTTTTGTCATGCTTATCATTGATGAGATGAACATAATTGAAAAGAACAACATGAATGTGAATCCCCATGTTTCTGATAGTCCATTCACAAAGAACACCGATATAAGAAATCCGATAATGCTTGTAAGCATAAATCCCGCGCTTAAATGTGCATATTTCATTTCGTACTCACCTCAAATTGATTATATTTAGAGATTATCGTTTATATAGTTACTGATTTGAAAATGATTTTGCGAACATCTCATCAATTACTTTTATTGCAACTTCTCTTTTCTTCGGGAATGCTGCGATGTTCATTCTGATGTGAAAACAGTCTCCAGATGTTGTTAGTTCATATATCCCTTGGATAAGTTTTTTCTTATCGAGTCTTATGAAGAAATCATCATTTTCATCTAGTCGCAATTCTTTTTCATTTTTTAAGATTGCCTTCTGCTCTATGGAAAGTTTTGATAATAATTTTTTTAGAAATGTATTCGTTTCTTTTTCCTTATGTAATTTTAATTCATATATTATTATCTGTCTTCCTTCAAAACCTTCTGTTTTTATTTCGTGTAATTCTATCTTCTCTTTTTCCCAATCGAGAGGCAGAAGAGAAATTATTGCATTTTTAGAATTCTCTTTTATTTTCGGATTGTCAAGTATGTCTTCTGGTTTTACAAACACGTTGACAATAATAGTGTGACAATATTTCATGAAATTACAATTTCCGAACATTTTTAAATACTTTCTGATTCTTATGGTTGATGAACCTGATACAGACGTTTATAGAATATATCATGCATCTTGATTCTAATTTGTTGATAATAATAAACTATTTTGGTCCGTGGGCATATGCATTAGTATTCACGATTATATTTTTAGAGACTGCTCTTGTGTTGACTCCTTTTCTTCCTGGCGATTCATTGATATTTGCGTCTGGTGCACTTGCAGGCGTAGGATCGTGGGATATATGGACGCTATTTTTCCTATTGACTGTAGCGGCGGTTCTTGGTGATTCTGTGAATTATTCTATTGGGAAATTTATAGGTCCCAAAGTATTCAAATATAACGGCAAATTATTGAATAAAGAATATTTGGCGCGTACTCATAAATTCTTTGATAAATATGGTGGAAAGACTATAATACTTGCAAGATTCATCCCTATAATAAGAACTTTTGCACCATTCCTTGCCGGTGTCGGTAAGATGGATTATTTCAAGTTCTTGATGTATAATTTTATTGGTGGAATATTGTGGGTTGGATTCTTCTTATGGGTTGGATACTTTTTTGGAAATATTCAATTCGTTAAGGATCATTTCACATATTTTATAATTGGAATAATTGTCGTATCATTAATTCCTGCCGCAATAGAATTTTATAGATATTGGAAGGAAAAAAAGCAAACAAATAAAAAGCGCAACGCATCTGTGAAGAAATGAAACATAATTTAACAATAACAATTGTATTATTATCATTTTTCTTATTAGCTCAAATAACTGGTCTATGGCTGATAAATTCTGATTCAAAAATTTCGGTGGATGATCAAGGTAACATTTTAGTAAGTCATGGAGATACTAGTCTTGGTGAGCGGCCACAAACAGAGGGTTTTGGAAGTTTCTTATATCTGATTATAGGTATAACTATAGGTACATTAATTGTTTTAGTTCTCGTGAAATTTCGTAAGGCAAACATTTGGAGATATTGGTTCTTTCTTGCTGTTTGGATGGCACTAAGTGTGTCCATCGGGGTTTTTGTAAAGCAAAAAATAATTTTCAATTACGATATTGCAATGCTTATAGCATTAATACTTGCAGTCTGGAAAATTTGGAAGCCTAATATTATAATACATAATGTGACTGAAGTTCTTGTATATTCAGGAATAGCAGTTCTTCTCGTACCTATTTTTGATGTATTCTGGGCGATAATGTTATTGATTGCGATATCACTATATGATATGTATGCTGTTTGGAAATCAAAACACATGGTTAAAATGGCTAAGTTTCAGACTAACAGCAATGTATTTGCTGGCCTTATGATTCCTTATTCAATGAAAGATGCAAAGATGCAGCAAGTAAATGAAAAATCCTCTACTGCAAAAATTTCAAAAACTGCTTCTTCAGATACTAAAACCTCTAAAGCAAAACCAAAAACTGCAATACTTGGTGGTGGAGATGTTGTATTCCCGTTGATACTAACTGGCGCAGTCATGGAAGCATTGATGGGCAAGAAGACTATATTCCCTGACTGGTTATCCTGGCTCAATCCAATATTCAACAAAATGTACGAACACGTATTGACTAAACCTGAAGCATTCATGCAATCATCAATAATGATAGTAACGACAACAATTGCACTAGCTTTATTATTCTTCTTTGCAAAGAAAGATAGATTCTATCCTGCAATGCCATTTGTCACAGCAGGCTGTTTAATAGGATGGGTTATTGTGCTTTTGATTTAATATTCATCTAATTTTTTCTGTTTCTTCTTCTCTTCCTTATAATCATATTCCCAGAAGTTGAGTTTCCCATTGACCGATATAGGTTTTATCCTGCTTGCATTCTTGAGAAGAAATCCATAATCTCCCCAATCGCCTGACGCTAGATGTAATCCGACATCTTTTTTTCTCTCAACATCATTTGCGTAATGTTTCACATCGATTAATGTTGCTTTACCAACTATACACCCGACAGGCAATTCTGTAAATCCGAATTTTTTCATTGATTTAGAATCAGGAATCTTTGAAGCATGCACATAGAATTCTCCTCTAAATTTGGTATTCCATTTTCTTAATTCTATTTTTTTGCGTCCAGAAACGACTAATTCTGCATATGGCTGTTTTAGTGATAATACTTTCATACGAATCCTTTCAAGCTTTTCTGTTTTAATCTGATATTGTACGAGTCAGGATTTATCGTCATTTGTTCTTTTGCAGCGATTATTTGAGTCTTCAAATGATCTTTCTTATACTTCTGCAATTCTTTTTTCACGTGTCTTGAGAATTCTAATGCGTCAACTCCTTTTTTGAATCCTATTAATATTGCAAGTTCAGGATCAATATATTCGATTAAATTTATCATGTCCTCGACTCGCGTAGTCTCACATCTAAATACTAAGATGTTTGTATCTTTAAATTCTTCAGCGAATCCTTTTGTTAATTTTGGATTATTGATATATCCTAGAACATATTTGTTTGTGACTATCTTGAATGAATTTTGTATTTTTTTAATGCTTTCATGGTCATCGTCAAAAACTTTTGCATTAAATCTTTTTATTAAAGCATTTGCATCATTTGAATAAAGCAATTCCTTGTCAGACATCAGTATCAAGTCAACTTTCTTCAATCCAGATTTTACAATAAATCCAATGCCTGGATCTATTACAATAGTTATCTCTCCATCAATAATAATTCCTCCAGAACTCTTCCCCTCATACACAGAATCATGATCCCCTGCAGTCCCCGGAATAAATATCTTAGACATGATTCTATATTATTATTAGAAATTTATTAAGTTTGCGATTGTATTTTTTTTAATTAACTTTAAAAACATCTCATTATTCGCATATAATGTGCTAGACTGGGCGGTTAGTCCTCGCCTGTTACTTCAAACGGACTTCAGGGAGAGTCGAAGCCTGAGGAGCGGTCTTTATAGTTTATGTCAGTCCCGGATGTACCGTCGATCCTCTGTCCCTATTGACTGATGCTTTAACGAACTGGATCAGAACAGGAATGTGGCAGTCCTAAGTTATTGCGTTGGTGCTTTAGGGGTCGCGGAGGGGAGGGAAACCCGGGATCAACTGCCATAGGCTATAGGATCCATCCTCAGGCATGCACACTTTTTTTTGAAAAAACTTACTTTCTTTTTTATACTATTGCCTTACTCTTGAGAAACATTTATAAATGATTGTTTCCAGTTTATTAGTAATGCGTGAGGTGTGGTTATATGAAATCTTCAGATTCTATTAGGTTAAGCATAGTTGGTGCTGTTGCCGTCGTGGGAATAATAATAATGACATTACTTTCCACATACAATATTAATGGATACTATGGATTTGCCGCAAGAGAAAAAGGCAATATCAAATTGGCTCCTGCGTTGTCTTTCGAGGCAGAAACTGGCATAAGTCAAGGATTTGCAATAGGCGAAGACCCTAGGGCATCTTCAAACTCCTATGTTTATAGTCCTGACGGTTTAGGCACTATAAGTTATTCTTTTGACGTCGACAAGACTGGTCTTTATAAGATTTCTACAAAAGTTGCGACCACCACTCCTTATGCGCAACACAATTCTTTTTATGTTCAATTAAATGATTATGAAAGAGTATTAGTCGATGCAGATAATTCAGAAAATAATTATAAATGGAATGTTGTATCGACTTTAGGTAAAGATTCTTGGTTGCTAGAGCCAGGAAAGCACACTATAAAGATAGATGCTGTAGATTCAAATGTTAAGATTGATTCTGTATCATTATCGCTCTTTGCTTCTCAATGTGCAGACAATGATAAAGATGGTTATGGAAGACCTAGAAGTGAATTATGTGCATATAATGTTGCTGATTGTAATGATAGGGATTCAAAAATAAATCCTGGCGCAACAGAAATTTGTGATAATCGTAAAGATGATAATTGTGATGGAAGAGTAGATGAAGGATGTGACGGTTCTTGTACAGATTCTGATAATGACGGTTATGGCGAGAATTGTGCATTGGGTCCTGACTGTGATGATAATAATCCTAATGTGCATGCATTGCTTAGTTGTAATTATAATGGAAATGTTTGCTATGCTGACAGTGCTCTTTGTATAGCCGAATGTCCTGTTCCTCCTCAAGAAATTTGTGGAAATGAAATCGATGAAGACTGTAATGGCGTTGCAGAAAAATGTCCCGGAAGTATCTACGGATTATCAAGGTCATTCTCTGCAAATCCAACTATGAGCGGTTCTACAATTACTGTTACTTTGACTAAGACTTTGCAGCCTGACCAGTCTACTGTTTTGGTTGAGGAGACTGTTCCTGCTGGTTTTACTATTGTTAGTCCTCATCTTGGTGCAGCGACTGATAATACTATTAGATGGGCTGAATTAATTGGAGCTGTTTCTGGAACATATAATTATACTGTTAGAACTCCATTAACTCCAGGAGCTTATGCATTCTCTGGAATGTATTCTATAAATGGTGGTTCTGAAAATGTTATAGGTGGCGCATCTTCATTGAATGTAGAGAGTATTGTTGCGTGTCAAAATGGCTTGAATCAATCATGTACTGTTCCTGGTGCCGCCGGTATTTGTGCTACTGGAACGCAGACTTGTTCTAATAATGTTTGGGGAACATGTGTTGCTCCATCTCCTCAGACGGAGATTTGTGGGAACAATATTGATGAGAATTGTAATGGTGTGGCTGAATCTTGTACGCATAATAATACATTTGCAGTTAATACATTGGTGCAGGCAGAGTCAGGAACTAATAATGGATTCACAATTGCAGGAACATATGTATATTCAAATAATTCAAACAGCGGAAACATAAGTTATACGTTCAATATACCTACATCTGGGCAGTATATAATGGATGCCGGAATACTTAATTCAGATCCAGGTACAAACTCTTTTTATGTCGGAGTAGACGGTCAAGCCATACGAGGCAACGAAGCATACGCTTATGATACTATATTAACTACCGGATTAAGTAATGACACTGTAAGATTACGCGGAACAAATGGCAATGTATCATATTCAATGTATGACCCGATGATATGGGCATTATCTGCCGGACTGCATACATTCACATTCTTTGCAAGGGAACCAAATACAAAAATGGATTATATAAAATTGAGAACATATAATCCATCATTAGTATGTTATAATGGTCAGACGATATCATGTGATACTGGTCTGTCTGGGTTATGTATTGTCGGTACAAAAACTTGTTCTAATAATGTTTGGAGTGCTTGTGTTGCTCCATCTCCGCAGACAGAAATTTGTGGTAATGGGATTGATGAGGATTGTAGTGGAAGTGATTTGGCATGTCCAAATACTCCTCCCGCAGTATCTATATCAAGTCCTCAGTCTGGATCAATATTTAATGTAAGTGCAAACATAACTATCGTTGCATTAGCATCAGATCCTAACGGCTCTATTTCAAAAGTAGAATTCTACAGAAATAATGCATTAATCGGACAGGACGCCTCATTTCCCTATTCTTATCCATGGAATAATGCAGCAGCAGGAACTTACACAATTTATGCACGTGCATATGATAATACTAATCTGAGTACGAACTCTGCAACAATAAATTTAAGTGTTGTTGCATTGTCTGTTAGTGGCGGGGTATCTAGATCTTTCTCTACGAACCCTGCAGCAGGAGATTCTGTTGTTACTGTTACTTTGACTAAGACTTTGCAGCCTGGCCAGTCTACTGTTTTGGTTGAGGAGACTGTTCCTGCTGGTTTTACAATTGTTAGTCCTAATATTGGTGCAGCGACGGGTAATACTATTAGATGGGCTGAATTAATTGGCGCAGTTTCTGGTACATACACTTATACTGTTAGGACTCCATCAACTCCCAAGGATTATTCATTCACAGGTTCTTATTCAGTTAATGGTGGTTCTGAAAATGTTATAAGTGGTGTATCTTCATTGACTGTAGGAAGTGTTGTTGCGTGTCAGAGTGGTCAGACTCAATCATGTACTGTCCCTGGCGCCTTCGGTATTTGCGCTACTGGAACGCAGACTTGTTCTAATAATGTTTGGGGTGCTTGTGTTGCTCCATCTCCTCAGACGGAGATTTGCGGAAACATTGTCGATGAGAATTGTAATGGTATAGCTGAATCTTGTACGAATACTAGTGGATTATCCAGATCGTACTCTGTTAATCCAACGACTGGTAATTCTGTTGTTACTGTTACTTTGACTAAGACTTTGCAGCCTGGTCAGTCTACTGTTTTGGTTGAGGAGACTGTTCCTAGTGGTTTTGCTATTGTTAGTTCTGGTACTGGTTCTGCTACTAGTAATATTATTAGGTGGGCTGAGTTGACTGGCGCAGTTTCTGGTACATACACTTATTCAGTTAGAACTCCGACTACTGCTGGAACTTATGCATTCTTTGGATTGTACACGATAAATGGCGGTTCTGAAGTTACGATAACTGGAGCGTCATTAGTTGTTGGCAACACTTCTTGTCAGAGTGGTTTGACTCAATCATGTACTGTTCCTGGTGCCGCTGGTATTTGTGCTACTGGTACTCAGACTTGTTCTAATACTGTTTGGGGAACATGTGTTGCTCCTCCTGCTCAGACTGAAATTTGTGGAAACAATATCGATGAGGATTGTAATGGAATTACTGAAACATGTCAAAATACCACTACATTTGCAGTTAATACATTAGTGCAGGCAGAATCCGGAAATAATAATGGATTTACAATTGTTGGTGGCGTCACATCTAATGGGTATGTTTATACTGATGTTAGTGGAAATAACAGTATATCATATGCTTTCAATGTTCCACAATTCGGGCAATATGTTATCGATACTGGTATTATCGACCCCGCATCTGGAACTAACTCATTTTATATTGGTTTAGATGGAACCTCTGCAGTAGGTGTGAATTCTAAAATTTATGACACCATAACTGGAACGGGAACACTACCCGATACTGTAAGATTAAGAGGCAGCAGTCCTAATGACACATACGCGCAATTTGATCCTATGATTTTTACATTATCTGCAGGAACTCACACGTTCACATTCTATGGACGAGAAAGATTGACAAAAATGGATTATTTGAAATTGAGAAGCTACAATGGCACTGCTGTTGTTTGTACTTCTGGTCAGACTCAATCATGCACTGTTCCTGGCGCCGCCGGTATTTGTGCAACTGGCGTTAGGACTTGTTCTAATAATGCTTGGGGTGCTTGTGTTGCTCCATCACCTAAAACAGAGGTTTGTGGTAATAGCATTGATGAGGATTGTAACGGCGCAGATTTAGTATGTCCGAATATTCTTCCAACTGTATCAATAATTAATCCAATCTCTAACACTAACTTTGCATATCCAAGTTATGTAAGTATTAATGTAACTGCAAGTGATAGCGATGGCAGTATAAGTAAGGTTGAGATATACGCCGATAATGTCTTATTGAGAACTGATACTACGACTCCATATTCTCATACTTGGACTAATGCGGCTGTCGGCGCCCATTTGTTGAAAGCAATAGCATATGATAATATGAATGGATCAAAAACATCCTCAATTGTGACAATAACAATGGTTCAACCAATTATTTGCACTTCTGGTCAGACGCAATCTTGTAGTGTTCCCGGGGTAGGTATTTGCGCTACTGGAACGCAGACTTGTTCTAATAATGCTTGGGGAAGTTGTGTTGCTCAAACTCCTCAGACCGAGATTTGCGGTAACAATATAGATGAGAATTGTAATGGTGTTGCAGAAATATGTAACGGTGCTCCATCCGTATTTGTCGGTTCCGATCAGACAATTACGCTGCCAAGTAATTCTACTTTGACAGGAAATGTGACTGATGATGGATTGCCTAACCCTCCAGCTACGACAACTGTTGCGTGGACAAAACAAAGTGGTCCGGGTACTGTAACATTCTCTAATACATATGGATTATCTACTAAGGCGACGTTCAGCACTTCAGGAACTTATGTATTAAGATTGACGGCAAGTGATTCATTGTTAACTGCATACGATGTATTGACAGTAAATGTTCTGCCGCAACCAGTCAACCAATTGCCGACTGTATCTATATTTAGTCCGGCCAGTGGTACAAGTTTCCTTTATCCAAGTTATGTGACTATTAATGCGACTGCAAGTGATAATGATGGTAGCATTAGTAAGGTCGAGTTTTATGCTAATAATGTCTTATTGAGAAATGATACTACGGCTCCATATTCTCATACTTGGACTAATGCTGCTGTCGGAACTCATTCAATAACTGCTAAAGCGTATGATAATCAGAATGGTGTTACTACATCATCGCCTGTCTCTATAACTATAGTGCAGCCTGTTTGTACTTCTGGTCAGACTCGGTCTTGTACTACTAGTCTTAAAGGTATTTGTGCTACTGGAACGCAGACTTGTTCTAATAATGCTTGGGGCACATGTGTTGCTCCATCTCCTCAGACGGAGATTTGTGGAAATAATGTCGATGAGAATTGTAATGGTGTTGCAGAAGCATGTGTTACTAATGGATTATCTAGAAGTTTTTCATCTAATACTGTAATAAGAAATACGGTGATTACAGTAACTATAACAAAGAATTTACTTGCAGGTCAATCTACTGTGTTAGTTGAAGAATATGTGCCTACAGGATATACAATAATAAGCTCGGGTACTGGCTCAGCGACAGGTAATACTATACGATGGGCTGAATTAATTGGCGCAGTTTCTGGAACATATACGTATACTGTTAGGACTCCAAACGCTGCTGGAGCAGGCACATTCTCTGGAATGTATTCAATAAATGGCGGATCTGAAACACCAATTGGCGGAACTGCTCTATTAACTGTGCAATAAAGCAGATGAGGTGCTTTGAAATGAATAAATTATTTTTTACACTCTTTTTAGGGTTGGTGTTAGTCGGCACTGTTTCTGCGACTAATTGGTATGTTGATAACGCTGTTGCAACAAGTGGTAATGGTCAGTCGTGGAATACTGCTTGGAAGGCATTCTCTAATATCGCATGGGCTAATGTTAAAGCTGGCGATACTATATACGTCTCTGGTGGAAGTACAAGTAAAACTTATCCTAAAGTAAGGATAACTTATGCAGGGATTAGTGGCGGAATTGTTACAATCACAAAAGGTATTGATGTAGGGCATAATGGTGAAGTAATTTTTTTGGCAACAACATCGACTTTTCCCGCTGTAGCATTTTATCTTGATGGCGCAAAAAACATAAAAGTAAGTGGAATGACTTTTAAATTAGAATTGCCCAGTGGAGAAGGTAGCGCTTTCGCATTTGGTAATAGTGCAACCGGTTGTACTGTAGAGAATAGTCATGTGATAAGCAATGGCAATGGCCACGCGATAGGTCTAAATACTGTTTCTAATATAACAATAAGAAATAATACTATAGAAACTCTTACTAATACATATATGTCAGAACAGGATGGGATAATTATAGGTGCGCAATCAGGTGACATATTGATTGAAAATAATATAATATTATTAAGAGGTAATCATCCCGCGACTGATTCTAATTCACCCCATATGGACGGGATACAATTTTATAATGTGAATGTTCCGCCTAATTTGGGTAATGTGATAATCAGAAATAATTTTATTCGCGCAGAACAATTATCTACATCAAGACCTATGGCCGGAATTTACACATACAATGTAAATGGAAATTGGTTGGTATATAATAACATAATAAAACTCGGTGGTGGTGATGGTTGGGTGAGCGCTTTAGCAATTGATGCAGGAACGCATCTTAATTTGAATCTTAATGCAAAGATATTCAATAACGTCATTATTACAAAATCAATCCAGAATTATCCTGTGGCTGTAAGAGGTGCCGACTCGACACAGATTAAAAATAACATTCTTTATGGGACGAGCACAGGTAATCAGTATATGATGAATTTATTAAATTCAACTTATAATAAGAGTGATATAAGTAATAATATATTTTACAAGGTTGGAGGTTCGACATTTTATGATATACGAACATATGATGCTCCGGATGGCTCGCCAGATAAGACATATTCTTTTGCGCAATGGAACGCACTAGGTTATGAATCCAATAGCGCATTTGTCCAGCCGACATTTGTAAACATAAATGGGATTGCTAGGGATGATTTCAAGTTAGTGAAAGATTCAAGGGGTATCGATGAGGGCATACCAATAGCTGGAATAACAGATGATATACTTGGTATGTTGCGTCCTCAAGGTTTTGCTTGGGATATTGGTGCGTATGAATATGTTGATGGCACAACTATTTTTCATCCTGCTGATTATGATACTGATGGTTGTGTTGATTTGAGTGAGATTAGTTCTTATGTTTCTTTGTGGTTGAATGAAGAGATTGATTTACAGCAAGTTAGTTCAGCTGTGCGTGCCTGGCTTGGGGGATGTCAAACATGAAGAAAATAATTTTAATGCTATTTGTTATTTTATCTTTGATTGCATTTTTAGGAAGTTTTGTCTCTGCTACTGATTGGTATGTTTCAAAAACAGCTACAGGCATTAACAACGGAAGTTCTTGGGCAAATGCGTGGAATGAGTTGAATCAAATAAATTGGAATAATATTCAGCCTGGTGATAAGATATATCTCGATGGTGGCGCTGTTGAATGCGACTATCCAACTTATGTTACCGAGATAAGTAATACTCCAAAAACTTCCAGTGGACAATCATGTGGGATGTTGTACAACACGAACTTGTTTATACAAAAAAGTGGGACAGCAGCTAATCCAATAAAAATTCAATTATCACAGGAATCTGGGAGAAATGGAACAGTTTTAATGTTTGGAGGTAGAAATACTCCTTTGCCCTATTGTGGTAACACTAATTATATTTATCAAACACTAGGCGTCCTTGATAGAGGTATAACTATAGATGGAAATTCTCACATTGTTGTCGACGGAATGAAATGGGGAGGCATAAAGGTTTTTGGTTATAATGGAATAGGTATTCGATCAATCTATTATAATTGGGAAGAAGATATAACTTTCAGGAATATGGAAGTGTTTGATAATGGTTTTGCAAGAAATTTATCCGGCAATTGGAGTCCAGATGGTGCAGGCATTAGTGTTAATGGCAATAATTATTTGTTTGATCATATGTTGGTTCATGACAATGGTCAGGATGCATTTCAGACATGTTATATTGGACAATTTAACAATATAAAAATAAATAATTCTTGGCTATTTGGACAAAGAGCACATCCGTTGATTGCAAATGATCCATGGAATTATTGCACTCACGTCGATGGTGTGCAATTCTGTGCTGCATCAACTTCGTACGGTCTTACTGTGGAGAATTCAATATTTGGTCCGGGTCATGCACAAAATCTTTTGCTTGGTGAATATAGCGGACCAAGAAACAGCACTGTACATAATTTTACTATCAGGAATTCTTTATTAGTTCATCATCTTGCAAATGCAACTAGTGCGGGCATAGCCACAAAATATCTGCAGGGAGTAAATGATTTACCAACTAACTATGTTATTGATAGAGTGACTATATTTAAAGATATTAATACTTGTCTTGAACAAGGACAACCAGAAGGAAACTGTCCGAGTGCAAATTGGTGGAGTATATTTATTGCAGGATCAGGACATAAAATTACTAATAGTATGTTTCAGGGTGGGAGAGAAGTGAACGTCGGTGGTAATCCATATGTTTCAAATAATTATCGTTGGAGAGTTAATGATTTTGGCGGTATTGCAATATCAATGGATCCGATGTTTGCTGACGAAAACTTTACAGTTGTCGGTCAGGGTTTTGCCGATTTTGATTTCACAATAACAAACCCATCAATACCTTCAAATGTTGGTTCAAGTATTCATAGGGTCAGCGATTT
>Ga0208375_1002296_pt1 | contig 18444 bp, 12 predicted proteins | sample RifOxyD1_FD_184038 | JGI IMG/M metagenome (GOLD analysis project Ga0208375, IMG submission 184038) | Soil microbial communities from Rifle, Colorado - Rifle Oxygen_injection D1 (SPAdes) | ecosystem: Environmental > Terrestrial > Deep subsurface > Rock core/Sediment | place: Rifle, Colorado... | reverse complement strand
ATTCTTGACAATATAACAAGCTATCAAGATAGCAATTCAAAATCAGGGGGCGCCCCGAAGCCATTAGGGGGGTTGTGGGGTGATATTTGGAGTATGGTTATTGAGGGCTGGGGGCGGAGCAAGGGTTTTTACGCCTCCAACGCCGCCGCGGTTTTGATTTTTACGAGAATTTCATTTTCTAATTTGGGATTTTCTTTGAGAAACTGTCGGGCGCCATCTACGCCTTGACCGAGCTTCTGTTCACCATAGTTGAACCAGCTGCCCGCCTTAGCCAACACACCATAGCGCACGCCGGCATTAACCATATCTGAATGACGAGAGATGCCCTCGTTGTAAAGAATATCAAACTCGCAAGTTCTGAAAGGAGGAGCGACTTTGTTTTTAACAATTTTAACTTTGACCCTGTTGCCGACTATCTTTTCTCCCGCCTGAATCTGCGCCGCTTTTCTTATCTCAATTCTTACCGATGAATAAAACTTCAAAGCCATCCCGCCGGGGGTAGTTTCGGGATTACCGAACATTATACCTATTTTCATTCTAAGCTGGTTAATGAAAATAACAGTCGTCTTTGATTTAGCCACGATAGCCGTTAACTTACGCAAAGCGTGGGACATTAAGCGCGCCTGCAAACCCATGTGCTGTTGGTCCATCTCCCCCTCTATCTCGGCTCTTGGAGTCAAGGCGGCCACTGAATCTACAACGATAACATCAATTCCGTTTGACTTAACCAGTGACTCAACGATATCCAGCGCCTGCTCTCCGGTATCTGGTTGAGAAATCAAAAGCTGATTTACATTCACTCCTATTCTTTTGGCGTATTCCGGATCAAGCGCATGTTCAGCATCAACAAACGCCGCCGTTCCACCTTGTTTTTGGGCTTCCGACACAATGTGAAGGCAAAGGGTTGTTTTTCCGGAACTTTCAGGTCCGTATATTTCAATAATCCTGCCCTTGGGCACGCCGCCCACGCCAAGAGCCAAATCAAGCGACACTGAACCGGTTGGAATAGCGTCAACATCAACATGGCTGACTTCGCCAAGACGCATGATCGCTCCATCGCCGTATTTTTCTTGAATCTCTTTGACTGTCAAATCTACTTGTTTGTTTTTCAAATCTTCTTGTTGCGGTTTCTTAACCATAGTTTTTTTAAACGCTCCCTCAAGCGTTTAATCTAAAATTATTCACTCATGATAGATAATTTAAAATAAAAAAGCAAGTATTTCAGAACTTGCTTTTTATATTTCTTCTTCTTTTTCCGCTTCTATAGTATCTGCCACCACACCGGTGGCTTCCAAAGAAACACTTTCCGGAGAAACTTCTTCTGATGGCTTGGAAACATAGACCTCTCTTGGTTTCGCTCCATCGCCCGGCCCGATGATGCCTTTGTCTTCAAGAATATCCAGCAAGCGAGCGGCGCGGGCATAGCCCACCCTCAACCGGCGCTGGAGCAAAGAGGCCGACGCCTTGCCAGCCAAGACGACTACCTCCTTCGCTTCTGAATATAAATCGTCTTCCGCATTATCGTCTCCGCCGATACCGCTCCCCTGTCCGCCGGCAGAATTTTCAAAATTAAATCCAAGCTCGCCTTCCGCTGGCACTTCCATATTTTCAGCCTGCATCTTGATGAATTTTACGACATCTTTGACTTCTTTTTCTGAAACAAACGCGCCTTGTAATCGTCTTGGCTTACCGGTATCGCCAGCCAAATAAAGCATATCGCCGTTGCCAAGCAATTTTTCCGCGCCCGACATATCAAGAATTGTTCTTGAATCAACCTGGCTTGCCACCTGAAACGCGACTCGTGAAGTAATATTAGCTTTGATCAAACCGGTGATAACTTCCACCGACGGCCGTTGAGTGGAAACTATCAAATGAATACCAACCGCCCGCGACATTTGGGCAAGACGAACAATCGCCGCCTCAATATCCCGTCCGTAAGTCGCCATAAGGTCGGCTAATTCATCAATGACGATAACCATGAATGGCATAATATCTTCTTTTTGAGCCGTCATTTTGGCATTATAAGAAAAAACATCGCGCGAAGAAGCTTTTGATAAAATATCAAATCTCCTGTCCATTTCGCTTACCGCCCAGCGCAGAACGCCGATAACTTTTTTGTTATCGGTGATTACCGGCGTTATCAAATGAGGAATGCCGTTGTAAAGCGTAAGCTCAACCCGTTTCGGGTCAATCAAAATAAATTTTAGAACATCGGGAGAATATCTGTAAAGCATGGACAGCAAAACTGTATTGATGCTTACCGATTTGCCGCTTCCGGTCGCGCCGGCAATCAAGAGGTGGGGCATTTTTTCAAGACCGGCAAAAACCGGAACGCCTGATACATCCCGTCCCATTGCCAAGGGCAAAAAGTATTTGGATTTTTTGTAATCATCGTGTTCAAACATATTGCGCAAACCGATAATAGCAACCTTTTTATTGGGAATCTCAATACCAACAAGCGACTTGCCGGGAATGGGCGCCTCTATTCTTATGGGATGGGCGGCTAAAGCGAGAGAAAGGTCGGGATTCAGAGCGGTAATGCGGGAAAGCTTAACGCCGACCGCCGGCCTTAGCGTGTAACGCGTCACCGTGGGTCCGACGGACACTTCTCCCATTTCCACATCAATGCCAAAATTGGAAAGAGTTCTTTTGATGATATTGGCGCTGGCGTTGATATCGCCGGTTGTCGGTTCTTCCTGATCGGAATGCAAAAGTTCAACCGGCGGCAATGCCCAGTTGCCCGACTTGGTGTTCTTTATCACAAATTCTTTGTCGGTGATTTCCGGCTTGGCTTGTTTGGAAGCAACAGTTGCGACCGGTTTGGCTTCTTGGGCGGTTTTCTTGTCATCCTGGGTTACGGTTTCATTTCCCTTTTTGACCACGACATGGTCAACCATCCCCCGGCTGGCGAATTCCTCTTTGTTTTCCTTGGAAATCAGTTTATAAATCGGGACATTCAAGGTTACAAGCAAAGCAATGAAAATCGCCGCCAGCAGAATAATCAATGACGCGCTGAATCCGACCGATTCCAAAAGAGGAAAGCCCAAGATTATGCCAAGATAACCCCCCTGAACCAAACGGCCATCAAAGTCGGTTTTTCCGAATATGTAAAACACGGCTAAGATAGCCATTATGAAAAGAAGGGTGCCCAACACGGCGCTTGAATAAATATTCCGTGAAATTGATTTGAGAAACGAGACGCCAAGAAGCACAAAAGCGATGGGAATAATGAAAAAACCCCATCCAAACAAAGAACGGGCAATTAAATCAAATCCCTCCCCCGCCCAGCCGGCCTTGCCGACAAAACTCAAAACGGAGATAATCGCCAAAATAAAAGCCGAGATGCCCCAAATGCTGTTTTTGGTCTCCTGGGAAATATCAAATCTTGACGCTTCCTTTTTTGATTGGACTGATGATTTATCTTTCTTTTTTACCATGGCAATAGATAACTGATAACTTATTTGATTATACAAAAAACTAGATTATAAAACAAGAAAGCTTAAATAAAAGAAAAGGCCCATCCACATAAATATGGACAGGCCTTCAAACCGAATAGGTTCAGGATAGTAACTTCCCTGCCTACCGACCAGGCAGGCGAGAGGCACCGAGACCAACGCTGTCGTCGCCGTAGTCGCCCCAGAAGTAGACACCGACACTGCCATGGTAGCAGTCGCCGACATTCACACGGTGGCCGTTCGAGGAAGTGTCATCCACCCTGGCGTAGACCTTCAGGTTGGGGTAGATGCCAGTCTTGCGCTGGACGAAGAGGTCTTTGGCCGTCTCTTCGACTGCCGTGGGAATCTCATACTCGGCGGGCAACATGGCCTTCTGGTCATTCCAGCTTGTGAGGGTCGAGTTGGGCACGATGTTCTTGAGCAACAGGTACCACCGCAGCTTCATCGTCTTGTCGGTGGCGAACACCTGCTGGTGATACCAGGAATCCGGAGCATAGTTGCGGAACTTCGGTTGTCCCGATTCGGGATGTAGCTCCTGGAACTTCATGATGGTCAACGGCGAGCCGTTCAGCTTGTCGACTCCCAGGTATGCGAAGTGAGTCTCACGAACGGTCTTGCCCTTGTTGAAGGGACAGGGGGCGTCCAGGATGTCTTTGCCCCACGGGAACCCCGAAACCTCACGGAGCTGTTTCTTCGAGAAGTTGACGCCATAAAGCGTCGCATACTCCTCGACTCCGAAGAAGTTCTGACCCATCCGAGCACGAGCCAGCTTGTGCTGCACCGAACCGTCGATGCCGCCACGGAGCATGAACCCCGCAATGTGTTTTCGAAAATCCTGATCATCGTCAATTCTAACGATAATCTCACCGCCCCGATTGCCAAGCTCATTCCAGAGCTTGCTTTGAGCGGTAGCTAACTTTCCAGCAGGAATGCTGGCCCAACCGGTTTCGTTCTTGGACATGGTTTCTCCTTCGCCTTTGGTCCTTTCGAACTTTGGGCATTGTTTCACCGTTAACCGCCGAAGGTGACACGGCTTGATAAGGAACTGTTGAGTGTAATTATATAGTAATGTTTAATTCTGTCAATACCGCAATCTATTGACTTGTGTACATCAATTTTGCTAAAATGAACTTAAAGACGGGATAGCTTTGTAATAATACAGGCTATATACCCTGTGTGTCAGAAAAGAGCTTCGTTTATTGCGGAGTTCTTTTCTTTTTGATACTTTCACTCTTTGCGTGGATCCAGGCCTGTAGTTTATGAAGTAAAATCCTGTCTTTGACACACAGGGAAACGAGTGCAAATCTCGTCGGGTCCATGCTAAAAATCGCCACTGAAAAGTGGCGATTTTTAGCATTTTAAATGATGGTCCAAGCGCAAAGCGCCTATTCCTCAAATTCTCTCTTCAGTCCCGTGCCGGCGGGAATAAGCCGGCCGATGATAACATTTTCTTTAAGGCCGCGGAGATAATCCTCTTTGCCGACAATGGCGCTGTCAATCAATACCCTCGCCGTTTCTTGGAATGACGCGGCGGATAAGAAACTTTCCGTGCTTAACGACACCTTGGTAATGCCGAGCAATAACTGTTCAAAGGTTGCCTCTCTCTTTTTTTCCGCCCGCATTTTTTCGGCTTCCTGCATCATTCTTCTTCGTTCCACGACATCGCCGGAAAGGAAATCGGTATCGCCGGGATCGGCGACTCTCACCCGGGCGAACATCTGCCGGACTATCAATTCAATATATTTGTCGTTAATGCTGTCGCCGGTCGGGAAATAAATGCTCTGCACTTCTCTGATGATATACCGCGCAACGACATCTATGCTGTCGGTTGTTTTGAATAATTCTTTAAAATCAACATGGCCTTCGCTTAATTGCTGACCCTTGGAAACAATGTCTCCCGGATTAACCGCCATTGCTAAATTCGGAGAAATCAAATAATCTCTTTTCTCGCCTGTTTCCGCCGCCTCAATCGTAACGGCTCTCTGTTTGCCCTTCTCCTGAATGGCTAAAACTTTTCCGTCAACTTCGGCGACAAGCGCTTTAAATTGCGGGGGTCTTGCCTCAAATATTTCTTCAACTCTCGGCAAACCCATGGTGATATCGGCTCCTCCGGTAACACCTCCGGTATGGAAAGTTCTCATCGTTAACTGCGTGCCCGGCTCTCCAATTGCTTGGGCGGTAATGATGCCGACCGCTTCTCCTATCTCCACCACGGTGTTTTTGGAAAGGTCATAACCGTAGCACAGACGGCAAATACCGTTCAAGGATTTGCATTTAATCACCGAGCGGATTTTAATTTTTTCTATTTTGACAGCGTCAATTTTCTTGGCCGCTTCCTTGTCAACTATTTTGCCCCTCTTAACTATCACCTCTCCGTCGCTTCCGGCAACATCGTCCAAAACAACTCTTCCTTTGACCCTTCGGCCAAGAGGCTCGCCGCTGAATTTGATATCTTCGGCATAAAGCGTGTAGCCCTCTTTGTCTTTGCAGTCCTCTTCGGTAATAACAACATCTTGAGCGACATCAACCAAGCGCCTCGTCAGATAACCGGCCGAAGCGGTCTTTAGGGCGGTATCCACCAAACCTTTTCTGGCGCCGTGAGTGGAAATAAAATATTCCAAAGGAGTGTGGCCTTCTTTCAAAGAATTTCTTACCGGCAGTTCAATCAGTTCTCCGGCAGGATTGGCGAATGTTCCTCTCATGCCCATCATCTGGTCAAGAACCGACCAATTGCCTCGAGACTTGGAATCAACCATAATAAACGCCGGGTCGTTCGGTCCGAGCTGTTTTTTAACGAAAACGGAAAGCTTGGATTTGGCCGTATTCCAAATTTCAATCGCTTTGGATCGTCTTTCATGCTCGGTAAGCAGGCCGTCTTCATAAAGCTGGCGGTTGTCTTCAATTAATTTATCGGCTTCTTTGATAATCTCGCCTTTCTCGGCTGGAATTCTCAAATCGTCCATGCCCCAAGAGATACCAGACCTCGTGGCATAATAGAAACCAAGGTCCTTAATGGCATCCAAAAAATATACGGTAATATCTTCCCCGTATTCATCCCAAATATCGGATTCAATGTATTTTAAATCAGGCTTGGTCAAAGTTTTGTTTATAAATGAATGTCCCTTAGGAAGAGCTTTGTTAAAAATAACTCGGCCGACGGTGGTTTCTATTATTTCCGCTCTCTTATCACTGTTTGGCTCCGCCGGCAATAAAAGCTTTATCTTGGTTCTCAATCCAACCACACCATTCTCATTGGCCAATATCGCTTCGTCATAAGAAGAGAAAAATTTGCCTTCGCCTTTTGATTTTTCTTCAACGCTCGTTAAATAGTAGCAACCTAAGGAAATATCGTGGCTCGGTATCGCCACAGGATCGCCGGTCGCCGGCTTTAAAATGCCGTGGCTGGCAAGCATCAAATCTCTTGCCTCGGCCTGCGCTTCATTGGTAAGAGGAAGGTGAACGGCCATTTGGTCTCCATCAAAGTCGGCGTTAAAAGCATGCACGGGCATCGCCGACATTCTTATGGCTTTACCTTCAATAAGAATCGGCTTAAACGCCTGAACAGAAAGCCGGTGCAGGGTGGGAGCTCGGTTTAACAGCACAAGCTTGTCGCCCATCGCCTCTTCCAGCGCCGACCAAACATCGGGCGTCTCCTGTTCAATCAATCGGCCGGCCGATTTGATGTTATGAGCCAGTTCTTTTTGTATTAAAATACCGATAACAAACGGTTTGAAAAGTTCCAAGGCCATATGCTTGGGCAGTCCACATTCGGTCAGGCTTAATTCGGGCCCGATAACTATAACGCTGCGTCCCGAATAATCCACTCTTTTGCCGAGCAAATTCTGCCTGAATCTGCCTTGTTTACCCTTGAGCATGTCGGCCAATGATTTGAGGGCTCTCTTTTGGCCGGTTGATGCCGCAGTTGTTATCTGCCCCTTTCGCATGGAATTATCAATAAGCGCGTCAACCGCTTCCTGAAGCATTCTTTTTTCGTTTTTCGTTATAACATCGGGAGCCTTTAATTCCAGCAAGTGTTTCAGCCGGTTGTTTCGGTTGATAACTCTTCGGTACAAATCATTCAAATCCGAAGTGGCATAACGGCCGCCGTCCAAAGGAACCATTGGTCTTAAAGCCGGAGGAATAACCGGCAAAACGGAAATAATCATCCATTCTGGCCTGATGATAGCCTTCTTCATGCCCCGCAAAAACTTGATCCGTCTGGAGATTTTTTTAAATTCCAAAGGATTGTGCATATTTTTAAGTTCACCCTCAAGCTGAACAATAAGTTCGTCAAAATCAAATTCTTCAAGCAGTTTCTTGACCGCCTCCGCCCCGATGCCGGCCTCAAAGGCCTCGCCGTATTTGGAAGATAAATCTCTGAAATCAAGTTCGGAAATTATCTGATATTTCTGCAAAGTTTTTAAATTATTCCTCTCCCGATCTTTTAATTCTTTCAGTGTTTCCTCTTCATCGGCGCTTTTGGCATTTTTTAATTTTGACTTAAACTCAGCCTCAACTCTTTTCATCGCTTCGGCTTTCAAATCATCATTTACCTTGATTACGATATAACTTGCGAAATAAATTACCTTTTCCAATTCCGGCAGAGAAACTCCGAGAATATTGGCAATCTTGGAAGGCACGCCGCGCAAAAACCAAATATGGGCGACCGGCGCCGCGAGTTTGATGTGTCCCATTCTTTCCCGCCTGACGATTGAACGGGTTATTTCCACCCCGCAACGATCACAGATAATTCCCTTATATCTTATGCGTTTATACTTACCGCAATAACACTCCCAGTCCTTGGTCGGACCAAATATCGCTTCGGAAAACAAACCTTCACGCTCCGGTTTTTGAGTGCGGTAATTGATAGTCTCCGGTTTCGTAACCTCACCGTAAGACCACGACATAATGTCGTCTGGAGAAGCAATTTTAAGTTTAATTGAAGACAAGTCCATAAATTAGTTTATAAAGTTATAAAGTTTATCAAGTTCGTAAAGTACTTTTAACTTTAAGAACTTTACAAACTTTCAACTTGAGCTCATCTCTCAATGAGCTCTACATTTAATCCCAGCCCCTTGATTTCAGAAAGCAAGACCTTGAATGATTCCGGCAGGTGGGGAGCTTTTATCTCTTCCCTGTTTACTATTGATTCATAGGTTTTAGCGCGGCCAAGGACATCGTCTGATTTAATTGTCAGCATTTCCTGCAAAGTATGCGCCGCGCCATAACCCTCAAGCGCCCATACTTCCATTTCTCCAAATCTCTGTCCTCCGAATTGAGCTTTTCCTCCTAAAGGCTGCTGGGTAATCAGAGAATAAGGACCGATGGAGCGCATGTGGATCTTGTCTTCCACCATGTGAATCAATTTCATGAAATAAGTTATGCCGACGGTGCATTTTTGGTCAAAAGGCAATCCTGTCTTTCCGTCGTAAAGCTGTATCTTGCCGTCTTCCGGCAAACCGGCTTTTTTCAATTCTTCTTTAATGCTTTGTTCGGTTGGTCCCGCCATTGCGGGCGTAGCCGCTTTATAACCAAGCTGTTTGGCGGCAATGCCAAGGTGAGATTCCAAAACCTGTCCGATATTCATTCTTGAAATAATGCCCAATGGACTTAAAACAATGTCTACCGGAGTTCCATCCGGCAAAAACGGCAAATCTTCTTCCGGCAATATTACCGAAATAACTCCCTTGTTGCCATGTCTTCCCGCTAACTTGTCTCCCACCTGCACTTTTCTTAATTGAGCAACAGAAACCTGAATTTTCTTAATCACGCCGACATCAAGCTTATCGCCTTCTTCGCGGGAAAATACTTTTACGCCCACCACCCGGCCATGCTTTCCGTAATCAAGCCGAAGCGATGAATCTTTTACATCCCTGGACTTGTCTCCGAATATCGCCCTTAACAATCTTTCTTCGGCGGTAAGATCGCTTTCTCCTTTTGGAGAAATCTTGCCGACTAAGATATCTTGGGATCTGACTTCGGCTCCGACTCTTACAACGCCGTCAGGATCAAGATCGTTTAATCTCTCCATGGCGACATTCGGGATATCGTAAGTCGTGACTTCGGGACCCAATTTAGTTTCGCGGACATCAGTGGAATAATCTTCTATGTATATGGAAGACAATATATCTTCCTTGACCAATCGCTCGGAAATAACTATGGCATCTTCAAAATTACAGCCCTCAAAAGACATAAATGAAACAATAAGATTTCTGCCGAGAGCCAATTCGCCGTTTTCCGTGGACGGGCCGTCGGCTAACGCCTGGCCTTTTTTAACTTTTTCATCTTTTTTAACCAAAGGCCTTTGGTTCAAGGTGGTAAACTGGTTGGACTTGGCAAATTTTAAAAGTTTAAATTCGTGTTTTTTGCCTTTGTCGGTTTCTAAAACTACATGAGAAGCGTCTGACTCGGTTATCGTTCCGTTCTCCGGAGCAACAACAACCATGCCTGAATCAACGGCCACTTTAGCTTCCAGCCCCGTACCGACAAAAGGAGCTTCCGGCCGGATCAGTGGAACAGCCTGCCTTTGCATGTTCGTTCCCATCAAAGCTCGGTTGGCGTCGTCATGTTCTAAAAAAGGAATCAGAGAAGTGGCCACGGAAAATTGCTGGCGGGGAGAAACATCAACGAAATCAAGCTCGGAAACCTGCGCAGTTCCCGGATCGCCGTAAATGCGGGCCGGAATTTTATCATTCACAAACTTGTTGTTTTTATCAACTTCAGTGCCCGCTTGTCCGATAATGTACCGTTCTTCTTCCGAAGCATCCATATATTTCACTTCGTTGGTAATTCTTCCCTTCTCCACCTTTACATACGGAGTAAGAATAAATCCTAGAGGGGAAATTTTTGAATAAAGCGCTAAGTGGCTCACCAAACCGATATTTGCGCCCTCAGAAGTGGCGATAGGGCAAATTCTTCCGTAATGGGACGGGTGAACATCGCGAACTTCAAAACTCGCCCGTTCCCTCGTCAAACCGCCGGGACCCAAAGAAGACAGCCGTCTCTTGTGCTCCAGCTCGGATAACGGATTGTGCTGATCCATAAATTGGGATAATTGTCCGGAAGAAAAGAATTCTTTCAGCGCGGCCACAAACGGCCTGGCGTTAATAAGCTGGGAGGGAAGCACAGTTGAGGTATCCGATGTGCTCATTCGGTCTTTGGTGATTCTTTCCATTCGGGCAAAAGAAATTCGCAACCGGTCCTGCAATAATTCACCGAGAGTTTTGACGCGATGATTGCCGAGATGATCTATGTTGTCCGGAATTGCCGACGGATCATTGTTGAGACGGATAATTTCTTTAAGGATGAGCACGATGTCTTCCGGTCTTAAAATTCTGTTCTCCTGTTTTTCCACATCAAGCTCCTGATTAAACTTTTGATTCATCCGGTATCTTCCGACTCGGGATAAATCGTATCTTGCCGGATTGAAAAACAAATTATGAACCATCTGTTTGGCATTATCGGAGGTGGCCGGATCGCCGGGCCTGATTCTTTTATAAAGTTCTATCAATCCTTCTTCCTGGTTGGAAGACGGGTCCTGCAAGAGTGTGGCTAAGATATATTTGACATTCGGATCGATATCCACATCTTCAAATAACTTTTTAATTTGCTCATCGCCGGTGATGCCGAAAGCTCTTAAAAGCGCGGTTGCCGGCATTTTGCGCTTGCGGTCTATTCTCACGGATATAACACCGTTGTATTCGGTTTCAAATTCCAGCCAAGCTCCGCGGGACGGTATAAGTTTGGCGCCAAAAAATCTTTTGAACCGGCTGGAGCGGGATAAAGAGAAAAATGTTCCCGGACTTCTGATAAGCTGGGAAATGACCACCCTTTCCACTCCGTTGATAATAAAAGTTCCCCTCGGGGTCATAAGGGGAAAATCGGCAAGAAACAATTCTTGCTCTTTTTGCTGTTCGGTTCTTTTGTTTTTTAAGCCGATTTTTATTTTGAGAGGCGCTTCAAACGAAACATTCTTCTCCATCGCCTTTCTCTCGTCATACTTGGGCTCTTCAAGTTTGTAATCCAAAAACCTTAATTCCAATTCTTCTCCCGTCCAATCTTCTATCGGAGAAACATCTTTGAGCAATTCTTTCAATCCGACATCCAAAAACCACTTATAAGAATCCAATTGAACCTGAACCAAATTGGGAGCTTCAAATTGGTCTAAGCTGAATTTTGAAAATATTTTACGCATTTAAAAAAATTAAGTCAGTAAAATAAAATGACTCCGGCGAGCTTTCGGTAAAAATTTATTGGATTTTAATTTAAAAACGGAGCAATTCGGATTAATTATTAGATTGTCCCGAATTCCGTAATCCATTACGGATATCGCCGCGGCAGATCAAACCGGGACAATACAACAATTAATTTAGAGTCAATAGAGCTTCTTTTATTGCCCTCGCAACCAGCCCCAATGCTGATATTCCCCTTATTTCTCCTTGTATTTCAATGTTTTTTAAAGACGACTTTTTTATTTTATTCTTAAGCAGTATTTTGTCAAGCAATCTTATCAACATATTATCAGAACCTTGACCCGGTGTCAAATATTCATCTTCTGTCTCCATACTTGCATTTTTTATCTGAATAGAGATTCGATTTTGATTTATAATATTTATTATTAAAATTTTGCGAGACATACATTTGTTATGTTGAGCAAATATTTTAAGCATTTTAACGAAGAAATTGGGCAAACCGCTTGCGGTCAGAAATATGATAGATCATAAGTCCGCTATCCGCAAACTGGCGGAGGCGGACAGGCCTTCATATTTCTGACACATAAGTTCTACCCATATCTCTTAATGCTCTGCAAAATCCCCAGCCCGATCATTATTGAAACCATGGAACTGCCTCCGTAACTGATAAACGGAAAAGGAATTCCGGTAATCGGCATCAGGCCGATATTAACAGCCGCTCCGACCAAAATATGAGAAAATATAAACACCGCCATGCCGATGGAAAAAAGTTTTCCGAAATTAAAACCGGACATTCTTCCTATGTTTAAAATTCTATACAAGATAAATCCCGACAAGCCCATCAAAAATGTTATGCCCGCAAAACCGAATTGTTCGGCAGTGGCGGCAAAGATAAAATCATTACGGGCTTCGGGTAAAAACCCTTGAGCGACCTGCGAGCCCTTGCCCAAACCATTGCCGAATAAATAACCCGACCCTATCGCCACCCGCGATTGAATTAAATTATATCCCCTGCCGTAAGGATCGTCATGGGGATTGATGAAGGAAATTATTCTGTCTTTCTGATACGGATGCAAAATAACAGCCCAAGAAACATAAAAAGCGACAGCTCCCGCTATTAAAATCAGGAACAGATGCTTCTTGTTTATTCCGGCGACAAAAAGCATGGCCATCCAAATCATTGCGAAAATAATTGCCGACCCGAGATCCGGCTGGATAATCATAATGGTGGCAGGAAGAAGAAAATAAATACCGGAAACAACCACATACTTTAACTCGTTAATATGCACATGCCTTTGGGAAAAATATTTAGCCATCAGTATTATCATCATAAGCTTTGCCAGTTCTGCCGGCTCAAAGGTGAATCCTCCCAAAACAAGCCACGAATTAACGCCCCGAATAGATTTAGAATAAAAAGTTAAAACAAGTAAAAACAAACAAAATATATAAAAAAGAAGCACCGGGAGAGAATAATTTTTTAAATACCGATAGTTCCAAAACGAAAAAGCGAACATTAAAAACAGTCCGGCCGCAACAAATATGATTTGCTTAATGAGAAACCCGCCTTCCCAGCCGGAAATTCCGTACATGTTGATTATGCCGAATAAAGAAATCGCCGCTACCGCGGCAAACAAAGGAATATCTATTTCTCCAAAAGACAACGACAAATTCCTAATAAAACTTCTGGAATTTTTCTTGAGTGCCATAATTTTTTATAAAGTTGGAATTTTCAAATACATTGGTGGATGCTTCTATCGCGACATTGACCACAGTTGAATCTGCGGAATAAGGCCACTGAATCTGAAAACCTCTCTCCGTCCCGGAAAGAAATGTCCTGATATCGGTTTTGCCGACACCGGTAATGTTCTCCGCCTCGTCCAATAATACAACCGAGACATCAACTTTGTCAAAATCAAAATTAGAACTGTTATAAAGCGTTGCATCAAACCGGCTGTTGCCGTTTACATTTGGCGAAAAGGTCTGCCGGCGGATCATAAAATTAACAACGCTGTCAAACGGCTGAATCTTGCTCCACTGAACGCTGTTTATCGTCATGGAGACATTCGCCGCTTCGCCGTTAATTTTTAACGAAACCGCCGTTAAAAATTTGGTCTGACCTGGAAGAATATATGAGGAACCATTGCTCTTCATTAATTCAACGCCATTTGCGTCGGTAAAACTCAAGCTATAATCAAAACTGGAAGCGCCGTAAATAGTATTAGCATTATAAACCTTAGCGACAAAATCATAATCGCCAATTCCCGTTTGGAGATATTGGCTGGATTTTATTTCCAACGGCAAAATTGCCGGTTCGCAGGTTTTGCCGCAGGCCAACAGTCCGCAATCCAGCCCGTCTTCTTTGCCGTTCTTAATATTGTCAAAACAGGTCGGCTCAACTCTTACCCAAACGAAAACACCGTATCCAAGCAACAAAAAAATCAAAACAAAAACCAATCCGACAATCAACTGTTTTTGCAGACGAGGTTCCATTCCTTAAGTATACAGTATTTTGGATTAAAATTTAAGAGAAAAAAAGGGAGACCCGTGTCTCCTCATTAAACAGATCGTTTTGACCGCTTCAACTTCTACAAAACGCCAAATAGAAAATGCCAAAAGATATTACTCCAAGAGAAGTGGCTATGGCATTATCGTTACCGATAAATCCCGCAATAAGAAAAGATACAACACCCGCCAAAAAAATCGCCTTACCTGCTGGAAATTCTTTCAAAAACTTAAGCATCGTCAACCTCCTGTGTTGTTTTCCTTTGTTTTCAGGGTTCGCGGTTGACTATAACAAAACAAAAGAGAGCGGTCAAGGTTTTGCCGAAACTTAAAAAACATTGATCCGGCGACTACCTACTTTCGCTGGATAAATCCAACTATCATGGGCCTTGGCGTCTTTTACTTCTGAGTTCGGAATGGGATCAGGTAGTACAACGCCAGTATAGTCACCGAGTCAATGTTTTTTAAGATTTAAATTCAACACGGGTTTGAATAAAATGTTTTAAGTTAAGAAACAACAATATAATCAAATAATTAATCCTCACTAAACCGTCAAAATTAAGCCAAGCCATCAGCCGGCAAAACTTTGGCGGGCAAACAATGATTTATTAGTAGCTCTCGGCTCAACGCATCACTGCGCTTACACCTGAGCCCTATCAACCTTGTGGTCTACAAGGAATCTACGATACCTAATCTTGAGGCCCGCTTCGCGCTTATATGCTTTCAGCGCTTATCGGAACCGAACATAGCTACCCAGCGGTGCCCTTGGCAGGACAGCTGGCAGACCAGAGGTTCGTTCATCCCGGTCCTCTCGTCGCACATTCATACATCACTGTATGCGCAGACTATATCTTTCCCCTCCGCCAACTGGCGAATTGGGGATCGGCATATTATGAAAGTTAAAAAACTTCCATCTTCATCCCGCGATAGCGGGACTCCAGTCGTTACGGGGTCAATTATATCGCCCTTGCAATTAATTTACTTATGTGTTTTAATGATTACAAGGTTCTTTTAATTGGAGTGAGGGAGAATGAAGAAATTCATTGTTTTCGTCTTGTTTTGCGCTATTTTTCCAAATCTTGCTATTGTATTATTTCAAATACTTTCAACCATTTTTATGGTAATAGTGTTCTATCTTCTAATTTTATCCCCGCCATTGTCACTACTTCTTACATTAGTTCAATGGCTACCTTCAAGACAGGAATCATTTAAGAAATGTTTCTTAAAGAATTATCCAGTTCTCGATCCAATTCTCAGACAGACACAGTAAAAACTGTGTCTTTTTTATAAATAACTTCCCACGGTATTAACTCTTGCCAGTTTTGATCTATGCTTTTCGGACCGAATTGCATAGCAAACAAGAGCCTCCACCGTTATTAGCCGAATTGTCATCATGGATTACTCCATGAAGTAGCAATACTTTACTAAGGACAAACCCTCTCAAGTATCAACGCCCACACCAGATATGGACCAACCTGTCTCACGCATAAATTAGTTTTCACTAATCGTCTCGTATTACTACGAGTATGGACTATACCACCTTCCACGAATGTGGAAGACCGACATATTGCGTTGTAAAAAATCACAACGCCTAATTCATTTAAGAATTAAGTCTCTACGGGGAACGAGATCGCAAAATGATTTTTCGTTCTTCCCTCGGAATTGTCCTAAAAATCCAGGTAGGATAATAGGCGTATTTCTACGCTCTCGCAACAGCGAGATTAGGATTTTTCCGATATGAGTCGATTTTGCTGATGCTGATTTCTCAGCATAGCCGCCTTAACCTTTCGGTCGACGGTTTGAACCCAGCTCGCGTACCCTTTTAATTGGCGAACAGCCAAACCCTTGGGGCCTTCTTCAGTCCCAGGATAGGGCGAGCCGACATCGTATATGCTTCAATTATTACTAATTGTATGGACTATATCTTCTTCCTTTCTCGCGTTTTACGAGATTAGGAGCTGGCGTGTTAGCTGTCATGTTTAATAACAACTCCAATTTCTTAAAATTGAGTCTCTACGGGGTCATTACACAAGTTTATATTGCATTGATTGAGGAATAAATTCACGAATAATATTGCAAAACTTTTTAGCGTCTGCTGTTATAATTCTAATTCTCATATATTCTTTGTCTTTATTAAGATTAGAATTAATATTGAACTGATTTAACAAAAGTTTTTGCAATTTGTTTTGATCTTCTATCGAAAACTGTTGAGTATTCAGATAGATTGAATCACCGCTTTTTGAGCCATCATCCATATACCAAACTGCTAAGCTAAATGGATTGATTTGTAAATCATCAGGGATAATCTTCTTGCGATCTTTGTAAAAATATCTAAATAGATCTGTTATTTCAGGCGAACAACAGGTATAAAACCTGCAGGCAATTCTGTTGCCGTTGCCATTTCTTAATTTTGGTCCGTTTTTTACAATTGATTGCAAGACAGAATATTTCCAATCCACATAATCTTTTTGTTTTATAGAATGATTAACTTCAAGGAATGCATTTTTCCTTCTTGGAATAATTCTCAAATAACCGTCGCCCAAAATGGTTCCGATAATTAGAGATTTTTGTTCTTGTGTAAGACTTCCCACGGTATTATCGCTTAGTTTGTTGTGTTAATTTTATCACAAAACTAAGTCCGAATCCACCGTTATAAGCCAGATTTTTTGCCCGCCAACTTGGGCGGGTTCCAGGTACAGGATCTCTCCTGTAGCACCCCGATATGTTAAGGTGCCGAACACCGCCGTCGCTATGAACGCTCGAGCGGTACCAGCCTGTTATCCCCGGAGTAGCTTTTAGTTGATGATCTTCTCCACTCCTACGAGTTAGAGTCGGTTCACTAAGTCCTGCTTTCGCAACTGCGCGGCACATCCGCCTTGCAGTAAAGCCGGCTTTTGCCTTTACGCTATCGCTCCGATTTCCATCCGGAGCTAGCCGACCTTGATGAACGCCTCCATTACTTTTTAGGCAATTGTGTTAACCTAATTTTCCCAATTTATATTTCATGGACGGCAATATATACGGTTTTATGAGTTCCGCTAATTTTTCTGCGCCATCTTTAATGGTAATCAACTGATAAAGTTCTTCGGTCTTTCGGCTTTGTTTCCTAAGGGCCATGGCTATGCCAAACTTATCTTCCATTATTTTGCTTAATCTCAATACTTCTGTCTTAGAAAAACTTTGCGTGTTAAAAATTAACGCTCTATGACGATTTGATTTTAATGAACCGTCATCCATAAACCACACTGTTATTGCCAATGGTGAAAGCCATTTATGAATTAACTTTGGCAAAATTTTATGCTTATTTTGATAAAACTGTTGCGCATAAAATCTGAATGCTCCATGACTTACGGTTGAAAACCAATATTTCTTGTATAAAACATCATTTACCGCTTGTTCTTTTTCCTGCGGAGCAGTTAATACCCAATCTTTAAAGATTTGATATAACCAATCAGTATATTCTTTTTGCCAGTAAGTGTGTTCTATTTTCAACCGATAAGTTTTGCCATTGTTTTGTGTTTCCAAATGGCCGTCGCCCAATAATAATCCGATTAAAACTTCTTTTTGATAATCGGACAGTTTGAGCTTTTCTTTATAAAGTTCAATTTGTTTTGTTCTCATTTTGTTAGGTGTCCTGAAAGGACCTTGTAATCGCTTACAAGTTCAGACTATATCATGCTCCTTTTACATAATAAGGAGTCCAGCGTGTAGTCGTTGAGGGGTCATCCGCCGACTGGCGGAGACTTCCCTGCTGATTAACTGCCCTTTGAGATTTTAACCTTCGACAGGTACTCAAAGATACTACATTCATTGAAGAAACAGTTGTTCCAGCATACAGCTGAATTTGCGTCTAATATTGCTATCAGACCGCCCCACACGATAGTTTGCGTATTTTAAAAACACGCAGTAATGGAATTACTATCGCCTTAAGGCAAGTACCCCACTTAAACTGCCCACCAGACACTGTCTTGATGATACCCTTGAAAGGAGGGTGCGGTAGAGGGCGGCATACAAGCAAGCCACTCCACAAGCACCCTAAACAAGGGAACAATTCCCTTCAAGGGTACCACCAGTTAGAGCTGCAAATCGTTAAAATGAGTGTTTCATCGGCGGATCCACATCTCCCGAGAGAGACGCTTCAAATCCTACTCACTACGCTACGTATAACAACTCGCAGACCAATATCAAGCTACAGTAAAGCTTCCGGGGTCTTTCCGTCTTGGTGCGGGTAGTCGGCATCTTTACCGACATTGCATTTTCACCGGGCTATTGGCTGAGACAGTCCCCCAGTCGTT
>Ga0208375_1002295_pt1 | contig 18454 bp, 16 predicted proteins | sample RifOxyD1_FD_184038 | JGI IMG/M metagenome (GOLD analysis project Ga0208375, IMG submission 184038) | Soil microbial communities from Rifle, Colorado - Rifle Oxygen_injection D1 (SPAdes) | ecosystem: Environmental > Terrestrial > Deep subsurface > Rock core/Sediment | place: Rifle, Colorado... | reverse complement strand
CTAAATTATGGATATTGTATATTAGAAAACCCATATCAAATTGAGCATTGTGTGCAATCAAAGAATGATTATCAATGAAATTTATAAAATCGGGTAGTACCTCGTTTAAAGTCCGGGAATTTGCTACCATGCTGTCGGTAATGTGGTGAATATCGGTGGTTATGGCGGGAATATCAATTTGTGGATTAATCAGTTCATTAAATGTCGTAACGCCCCTGGGGGTAACTTTGATGGCCGAGATTTCGATTATTTTATCCACTAAAGGAGAAAGGCCTGTTGTTTCAAAATCCAAAGCAATAATGCCAAGAGGGGAAAACTTAAGTAATATTTCTAATTCTTCTGCAACTAAGTTTTGAGTTTGTTCATCGGTTGACATAGAATCCTTTGGATTTTTAAATATAAGTACTTTTGATATAACTTTTATTGAATCAACTTTCAACGAAAAGGGTCTATTTATGGAAAAATTTGATGTAATTGTTTTAGGTGGTGGACCAGGAGGTTATATAGCGGCAATTAGGGCCAGTCAGCTTGGAAAAAAGGTAGCTATAGTCGAAAAAGAACATCTGGGAGGCGTTTGCCTTAACAAGGGATGTATTCCAACTAAAGCACTTTTAAAATCAGCTCACAGTGTTCATGAATTAAAATCCATGGCAAAACTCGGGATTAATGCAGAATTAGTTTCTCTTGATTCAAAGATAGCTGTTAAACGCGCAAATGAAATATCATCCAAGATAGCCAAGGGTGTATCTTTTTTGATGAAAAAGAATAATGTTGCGGTTTTTGATGGTTTTGGTAGTTTCAAAAATAGCAATGAAATGAATGTAAAATTAAATTCGAGAGAGTCAGTTGATTTAGTGGCTCAGAATTATATCATTGCGACTGGTGCCAGTTATAATTCATTCCCGGGTCTGGTGCATGACGGAGATCGATTAATTGGTGCTTGGGAAGCATTGAAAATGGAAGAACTTCCCCTATCAATTGGTATTGTGGGAGCGGGTGCTATCGGAGTGGAATTTGCTTATTTTTGGAATGCTTTTGGAGTAGATGTTCATATTTTTGAATTACAAAATCATCTTTTACCAATCGAAGATGAAGATTCAAGTGTAGAGGTTGAGCGTGCTTATAAAAAATTAAAAATTAAATTAAGTCTGGGAGTATCTAGCGTTAAAGCTGAGAATAAGGGTGATTGTGCTCTTATAACCACAACCGAAAAAGGTGAAGCCAAAGAATATAAATTTGATAAAGTTTTAATTGCGGTAGGGATGAAGGGAAATATTACTGGATTTGGTCTTGAAGGTATTGGAGTAGAAACGCATAAAAATTTTATTAAAGTAAATGAATTCAATCAGACTAGTATGGGACATATCTACGCTATTGGTGATGTTAGTGGACCTCCTTTGCTTGCTCATGCTGCTAGCCATGAGGGGATTGTTGCTAGTGAGCATTTATCAGGACATCCGACCCATCCAATCAATAAAGAAAATATTCCAGGGTGTACTTATTGCTATCCCCAGGTTGCATCAATTGGTTTTACTGAGAGAAAAGTTAAAGAGCTTGAACTAGAACATACAATTGGAAAAGTTCCATTTAGATCAAATGGAAAAGCTATCGCCAGCGAAGAAGCGGATGGTTTTGTAAAAGTTATTTTAGGTAAAGAGGGCAATCTTTTGGGTGCACATATTGTTGGCGCTGTAGCGACTGAACTTATCCATGAATATTCACTTTTCAAAACGATGGAAGGAGTTGACGAGGATATTTTCGCAACGATCCATCCACATCCGACACTTGGAGAAACGCTCGCTGAAGCTGTAATGGCGGCAAAAAATAGATCTTTGAATTTCTAGAAATCGTTGATCAGATCAACCATGAATGGATAATCAATAAAGGGATTTCTATTGGATTGGATTTTATAGATTTCATCATTTCGTTGAATCTCTTCGTCGTCAACTGGGTCTTGAGTATGCCACTTTCGAAGATAATATTCTTCGTCCATGCTGATGTTCAAATCATATTTTACGGAGAAATAAAATAATGCTCTTGCAACATTTCCTCGGTGTTCAATTGGTGGTTCAAAAAAGAAAGTACTAAAGTCTCTACTTTTCCTATTTTGGTAAACTCCAAAGGTAGATGTGTTACAAAGATCTACTTCAGCAGGTTCAGAGACTTCACCAAATTGATAGTTACCTCTTATGCCGTTGGCGGTGTTTTCAGTGGGGAATAGGTGATGAAGATCGCTCTTTTGTTCTTCTTCACTATATGCAGTAGAAAATCGGCTCTGCGGCCAAGTATGTTCGCAGTTTATAACGTCAGCATTTGGAATCCTCATTGGACCAACATCCTTAATATGGGGTGTGTGGCTATCAAAAGTTTTATTACAATATACGTCTTTAATGTAATAACCATGATTGTCTTTTTGAAGGTGGAGTTTACCGAAGAGATATGCTCTGGCTTCGGAGTAATGTAATACTTTTCTTTGATTACAGATTTGACCTCGTTCACATCTATCAACTAGAACATCAGTATTACCTTCGCTTTCAAGATGGGCTTTATTTAAAACTGTTTGAATCATTTTTTTCATTTCGCTGTCTTTTATATTCATTGACCTAACAGCTTGAGCAAAACTTTCAGGATAATAGGAATGGTCAGAGGATGTGTTTGAGAAGAGGTTGAGAGAAACAAGTAGCGAAAAAACAAAAATGATAACTTTCATTTAGCTAATCTCCATACTTAACTGACGTGTGGTGTTTCGAGTGCATACTATAATATAATTATTAATTTGCCTAATAAATTTAAAAAGAAAAACCTAATACTGCAGAGGTTTATTTTTTACTATTAAGCCCATCTAATCTTTCTTTTAAAAATTTCTCTCTACCATTAATACCTGGCTGGTAGAACTTAGGAATCGATGAACTAGTATAAGTTTGATTAACCCAATTTCCCTCAAAATCATGAGGATAAAGATATTGGGGAGTATTGGCAGGAGGATAATTTTTCAAGTGATCAGGAACTTTCTGAGTACCGCCTGATTGAACATATGCTATTGCTTCGTTAATGGCCTTATAAGAAGCATTGCTTTTAACTGTAGAAGCAAGATAACAAGTAGCTTGAGCGAGAGTAATTCGTGCTTCCGGCATCCCAATCTGACTAGTGGCCGTGAGAGCATTAACTGCGATAGATAATGCTAATGGATCGGAGTTACCAATATCTTCTGAAGCAAAAATCACCAGTCTTCTAGCGATGAAAACGGGATCCTCTCCACCATCTAGCATAACGGCAAGCCAGAAAATGGCGGCATGGGGATCAGAGCCTCGCATACTTTTAATAAAAGCTGAGATGACGTCGTAGTGGCGGTCTTGGTTTTTATCATAATCTCTGGCGTTTTCTAAAATCAGATGTCTGATTTTAGTTAAATTATTTTTAATATCAGGATTTTTTTCTACAATTTCGAGATAATTAAGAGCGCTTCTAGCATCTCCTCTTGAATAGTCGGCAATAAAATTGATGACCTCTTCTGAGGCGTAAATTTGAAATTTTTCATTGGCAGATTTTAATATATCCACCAGATTGCTTTCTGATAAGGGTTTAAGTTCAATGACATGCAAGCGGGACAACAGTGCCTTATTAATTGATGCCCGAGGGTTTTCAGTGGTTGCCCCAAAAAGAATAAAAGATCCTTCTTCCACATATGGTAGTAGAGCATCTTGTTGTGCTTTATTGAATCTATGTATTTCATCTATAAAGATAATAATATTTTTTTGATTGTATTCTTTAACTTCAAAACTGCGGGTGATAATTTTTTTAAGCTCGTTGACGCCACCGAGGACCGCACTAAATTTATAAAGTTCAGCATTAGTTTGGTTTGCTAGTATATTAGCAAGAGTGGTTTTTCCAGTTCCGGGGGGACCCCAAAAAATTATGCTAGTGAGTTTATGGGATTTCAAAAAAGGATGTCTGGAAAAAATATGTTCTTGCCCCTTAAAAAATTCAAGGGCGTTTGGTCTCATTCTGTAGGCAAGAGGTGCAGAAGAGGAGACAACCTCTTGTTTTTCCTGAGTCTTTTTAAAATTATTATTAAAAAGTTCACCTTGTTCTGTCATTTGATACCTTTATTTTTATATCTGATTGACTAAATTATGCTTTAGGCTTAGTTTATTACAACTTGCAAGGTCATTTTGTAAATAGACCTTGAAAAAACCCGGTTTTACTGGGAATTGATATTACGACAAAAAGGAGGTGAAGGGCCATGTCAAAGAATAATTCAAGTGTTGTAGTTGAAATAGACGATAAATTTGGAATTGAGCGTTCCTTAAAGAGATTTAAGAGAATGTGTGAAGCATACGGTGTTGTACGCGAATATAGAAAGCGTCAAGAATATAAAAAGCCTTCTTTGAAATTAAAAGAAAAAACAGAGGCTGCTTTAAAGAGACGTAAGAAGACTTCAAGTAAATTTTATAGATCAACCAAGATCTAAAACATAAGGGCCTCAATTGAGGCTCTTTTAATTTGGTGTTTTGCTACTATTTTTCAAAAGAACTTTCAAAATAGAATTCCACCTATTATGCATAATAGAAAGAGTATTAATGGTGCTTTGAGGTGCTTGAACTATATGTTTACTCAGCAACATGTGAAAAGTGTTCCAATTTTGATTGAGATATTCCAGCTTATTTAGAAAAAAAGCATCGGTTTTATTTAAAGCTAAATATCTTTCTACGTCTTTAACAAAGAAGAACCATAGTTCAGAGTATTGGCGTTTTAGATTTTTAGGTAACAACTGGGTAAATATTTTTTCACTTAATAGTTGCATAATATTTAATTGGTTTTCAATAAAATCGATTTTCCCTTGCAAAGGGATGTTACTATCAATGGCAAGTATTGGGATCATATCCATGGCATCGAGGGTTTTATAATTAAGCATGGATAGCTCGTCTAAATCAGATGATAAGAGAAAAAGTGAATCAGTAAGAAATTGGCTGGTAAAAAAAGACTTGTCAAAAATTTGCTTTTGCAGGGTAGTGGTTTGTACCTCTAGATCTTTTTGGATTTTTTTAATTTTTCTTAAGTCTTGAACGCAATTTTCGTTCCATGTAGTACAACGTTTATTCCAATTTTTCCATTCGCCTCGAGTTTTTTGAGTCAATTCCTTTACTGTGATTAATTGGGAATTTAAAGGATGTAATGAAGTGAGGGTTTGGTAGTACTCGCTTACCATCGCTTTAAGTTGAGGTTTAATGTAACGTTCAAGCATGGTGTTATCTAAGTTGAGATCCTCAAAATCGCAGTAAAGAAAAGAATAAGCATTGACCTTGAGGGATAAAGTAAAAAATAATATTATAAAAATTTTTATGGCCATAAATTGATCCTAATTAAATATTAGGACCAATTTATAGTTTTGGAAACCATATTTACGCTTTAATAATTTCTATCTTTAGAAAGTCAGAATCAATATCATAATTGAAAGAGTTCTTGGCTGAAGGTAAGCCTTTGGAGAGGCTTACCGTGAGAGTTTCTTTCGATATATGATCTTTGTGATGTATGATGGCTTTTTCTACGTCGCTGGATGCATCGTAGATGATTTTAATTCGATCTGAGACATTCAAATTGATTTCTTTTCGGGTCTTTTGAATCCTATTTACAATTTCTCGAGCGAGCCCTTCAGAGATGAGTTCGTCAGATAATTGGCAATCCATATCGATTGAAATTGATCGATTTGATAAAGCTTGAGTTCCGGGTTTTGCTTCTCTAAATATCAAAACATCCTCTTGGGTGAAATCTTCTCCGGAAATGTTAATGGTTTCCCCTGCTTCCAGCTTAGCGAGGAGATCCACGGAGAGTGTCTCAATTTTTTGGCGAAACTCTGCAAATCTTTTCCCTAGTTTTTTTCCAAGCACAGGTGAATTGGGTTTAGCAAAAAGATTAATATAGTCGGATTCTTTGGTGGAATATTGAATATCTTTTATGTTTAGCTCGACTTTTATGTAATCTTCAAGCTTTTTAATTTCAAAGAGTACATTTTGATCCTTGTGTAAAATGGTTATTCTCTTTAGAGGAGTTTTAACTTTTACTTGGATCTGATTTCTTTTTTGTCGACCTAAAAGAATTATCTGTTGCATTCTGCTTACTGCATCTTCGAGTTCCGGTTTAATTAACTTTTCATCTTCAACGGGGTAAGTTTCCAAATGAACTGATTCTTCTTTATTGGGAGAGAATTTTCCAAGTTCCTGATAAATATATTCACTTAAAAATGGAGCAAAAGGAGCCATGGCAAGACTTAATTCCTTTAAAGTTATATAAAGGGTTGAGTAGCAGGCGCATTTATCGTCAGTGAGCCCTTCACCCCAAAAACGTGAGCGATTAAGACGAATATACCAGTTGGTTAAATCTTCAATAAAATTAAAAAGAGCCGGGACAACGTTGTAGAGGCGGTAAACTTCCATTTCTTTACCGATATTCTTCTTCAATGTTTGCAGATTGGATAGAATCCATTTGTCCGTAATATTGTTGCCTGATTTAAAATTCTTTTGATAATTCCATTGATCAACATTTGCGTAGGTGTGAAAGAATTTAAAAGAATTGTACCATGGGAGTAGCGCTCTTCTCACCATATCTTTAACACCAGCATCGGAAAAGCGTTGCTCTTCGGCGCGTACTAAACCCGAGTTGATTAGGTAAAGTCTTAGGGCATCTGCACCAAATTCTTCCATGAGCAGATCTGGCGCTGTATAGTTTTTTAAACTCTTACTCATTTTCTTCCCGTCTTCCGCCATAACAATTCCGTTTACTATGACATTTTTGAAGGCAGGTTTGTTATATAAAGCTGCAGAAAGAACAGTCAGAGTATAAAACCATCCTCTTGTTTGATCAAGGCCCTCAGCTATGAACTCTGCTGGAAAGCCAGCTTCAAAAATTGACTTATTTTCAAAAGGATAATGAAGTTGAGCATAAGGCATAGATCCAGACTCAAACCAGCAGTCTAAAACTTCAGGTATCCTCTTATAAACTCCCTTCTCTCCATCAATTGAAAATTCAAGAGGATCAACATTTTCCCTATGAAGGTCATTGATTTTAGTTTTTGAATATTTTTCAAGCTCGGCGATTGATCCAATGCAAATATATTTTTCATTTGTTTCATTTTTCCAAATAGGAAGAGGTGTCCCCCATATCCGGTTTCTACTAATAGCCCAATCTTTTGCTCCTTCAAGCCATTTACCAAAGCGTCCCTCTTTAATATGGCCAGGTACCCAGAGGATTTCTTTATTAGCATTAATAACTTTGTCTTTTATGCTTTCAACGTTTACATACCAAGATGGAATTGCTTTATAGATAAGTGGAGTATCGCTTCTTTCACAAAAGGGATAACTGTGAACGATGGTATCTTGGTCGTATAACAGATTGTTATCTTTTAACCATTTAATAATTAGTTTATCTGCATCCTTTACGTACATACCTTTGAAGTCGGTGACTTCGTCGGTAAATTTTCCGTGATCATCTACTGGACAGGCGTGAACATGAAGATTGTGTTCTTTCATGACTCTGTTGTCATCTTCTCCAAAATCAGGCGCAGTGTGAACTAATCCTGTTCCATCGCTAGTGGTAACATAGCTATCACAAACCACCTGAAAGGCACCATCTTTTTTAAGATGCTTGAAGTAAGGAAAAAGAGGCTCGTAACGTTTTCCTTTTAGATCACGCCCCATAACTTCAGATATAACTTGTAATTTCTTTTTTCGATTTTTTTGGTAGTGGGCAAGGCGGTCTTTAGCGATGTAGAAAGTGACATTGGAAGTCTCGTCCTTAACTTTGGTATAAACAATTTCTTCTCCTGCGCAAATTGCCAGGTTGCTTGGCAATGTCCAGGGAGTGGTGGTCCATATAGCCAAATAAGTATCTTCATCGGACAACTTATAGAAAATGGTTATTGCTGGATCTTGAACGTCCTTGTAGTTGCTGGTCGCTTCGAAGTTAGATAAAACAGTTCCAAATGCTGTTGAAAAAGGAACAACTTTGACTCCCCGATAGATTAAACCTTTATCCCAGAGGCTTTTAAAGACTGACCATACAGATTCCATGAAATTAAGATCCATAGTTTTGTAATCATTTTTAAAATCTACCCATCGACCAATGCGGGTAATAGTTTTCTCCCACTCTGAGGTGTAACGATCAACAATTGATCGACACTCGTTATTGTAGCCACGAACACCTAGTTTTTTAACAGCTTCATGAGCTGGCATTTTAAGTTTTTTATCAATTTCATGCTCGATAGGCAGACCATGACAATCCCAACCAAATCTTCTTTCTACATACCTACCTTTCATAGTGAAATATCTTGGGACAACGTCTTTTAAAGTATTGGCGACCAAGTGCCCATGATGAGGCAGACCAGTTGCAAAGGGAGGACCATCATAAAAGATATAAGGTTTGCCTTTTTTGGTTTTATCTAAACTTTTTTTGAAAATATTTTTTTCCTTCCAAAATTTTAAAATTTCATGTTCGGCCTCTACAAAAGAAAATGAACCTTGAGGACTGCTTGATTCAGACATGTGTGATCTCCTGACTTTTTTATGATTTATGAGTCAATTGTATTACAAAATCAACTGCTTTTTTATCAGAGGCTGACTTTGGGTGTCAACTTTTTTGCATATAAGGATAAATTATTCCCCTGGTTGGTCCAAAAAAATTAAATGTTTAAAAATAATGATCAATAATGACGAAAAATGGTCTGGAATATAAGGTTTTTAAAGGATAGCGATTTGAATAGATATTTATTGTTAGCGCTAATTATATCTCATTTCATGGTGATTGGTTTATCGCACGGTGAAGAAATTTTTTATAAAGGGCAAACCAAAAGTTTGATTGATTGGCAGAATTTGGATCCCTACGAATGGCTCGATTTCAATTATTGGAAAAGAGAGCAACTTTATCGAAAGAAATTTCCAGATTGGGCAAACGTGCAAAGGGATAAAAACAATTTGGAAGAAGTAGGGAGAATTATCAAATGTGTAGGGATTTGCATCAATGAAAGACATGATGGCGTTTTTAAAGTGGGGTTTTATTCTAAAGTTTATGAAACCAACGAGCTGCGCACAGAGGCCAATAGCTATGCCTGGGTTTTTTTAATGAATGGAACGTTAGTGAGATTGTCTCCTAATTCATCTGTTACATTTAATGAATTTAATATGAGTAACCAAGAGTTTTTTATTTATTCTAGAATTAATTATGGAAATATTCTTTGGTTATCCAGAGAAACCAACGAAGTAGAGGTTAGCAATTTAAGAGAGACAGATTCACTGTTTTCGGTCTTATCGATTTCAGAAATAGACGAATGGTTAAATAGGGAAAAAGAGTTTGATGAAAAAGATTTGTTTGAAAGTTTAACCAGGGCCGAATATTCCAAGCAGTATGCTTATTTAAATAAATTAATAAAAGAAAATAACGAATGGGCCAATAAACCCACCAAACTTATTTTGTCTTTACCAAATGGATTGATCATCGGTCAGGACCTGTCGATTGAAATGGTGGTTCTTCTTGGTAGTCAGACGTATTTTAAGCAGAGAGGTTTTGATGTCTATAATTCAGCAATCACTTCATTTCCTACAGGTGAATATATAAGATTGGGTTTTGATGAGGTAATCCCCTATCCTTTGTCATCTAATACATGGTATGAAGTGGATTTTAGAGGGAAGAATATTGATAAATATGAGGGAGATCTACTTCATTCATTTCAAATTGGAGAGTTGGTGACCAGAAGAATTCCAACCATTATGACTGGAAGAGAACTTTGGCTTCAAAAGTTCTCTCGAATTTTTTACGGAAAGATAATCAATGAAAAAACTTTGAGAGAGGAGATGGGCTACAGACTTTGGAAAGACTTAGCAGATGAGAAAGGAGATTTATATTTACGCTATAACTATTTATTAGGGTTTATAAGAAAGCTGGAAAGTCAAAGTATTGGCGCTTACGCAACTTATATCGAAGAATCAAAAAAAGAAGAACTCACGTATGAGACCATGGAATATAGCCCTGAGTATTATAGCAAAGCTATGGCGGATTACAGCGTTCGCAGAGAATCTGATTTTTGGGGAATGGCAAAAAGTGATAGAAAAATATTAAACAGTACACGTAGAAAGTTTTGGCGGATTATTCATGAAAATAACAGATAATTACCGGTTGGTTTTAGGGAGTCAAAGTCCCCGGCGTAAAGAATTGCTGGGATGGTTGCAAATTCCATTTGTGGTGGAAGTCTCTAATATTGAGGAAAAAAGTATTGAGACAACCCCTCGCAAGATTGCAGAGGATATTGCAAGACAAAAGGGGCAGGATATTTTACAGAAACTGGACAAAGGTAAGGAAAAGCAACAATTGGTGGTTAGTGCGGATACCATTGTTTGTTTGGAAAATGAAATTCTTGGTAAACCAAAAGACATTGTTGATGCGAAAAATATGCTGATGAAACTGTCTGATCGTGACCATGATGTCATTACGGCAGTATATATTGGGAAATATGAAGAATCTTTGCAGGATGTTTATGAGAAAGTTTTTTCGTGTAAAACCAGGGTTCATTTTAAAAAAATAGATCAAGATTTGTTACAAAATTATTTGGATTCCGGGGATTCCTTGGATAAAGCTGGTGCTTATGGTATTCAGGGGCCATCTTTGACTTTTATTGATCGCATTGATGGATCCTATTCTAATGTCGTGGGATTTCCGCTGGATATGTTTATTGATGAACTAAAGAATTTCCTCGGTTACCCGAAAGAATCTACTGGGCAGTGGCGTAAAAAATTTAAGTTATCATAAATTGATCAATTCTAAATTGTGAGTTACAATCCACTCTTATGAGAACTATTCTTTTAAGTATTATTGGGGCGGTTTTGATGATGGCAAATATTAAAGTATTTGCTCAAGATGCTTCACTTCCCACTACAACAGCCTCTTTAAAATTAGAAGGTATAGATTTTTCAAGAGCTGATTCTTCAGTTGCGATAAGGAAATTGATGAATGAGATTCCCCAAATGGAACCGATGCTTTATCCAGATAAAATTGCCTCATTTCGGGAGACCTTTGAAAATTATTTTGAATACAAAAAGGAAGTTTGCAACGGCGCTTTTACGACTATGATTGTTGACGAGAAAGAGGGTGTAAAACAAAATAAATCCCTGGACAAATTATCCAAAGAAGAAAAAAGTCTTTGTGTTAAAGATCTCAAAGAATTGCATGTTGGTTTTATTAATAATATGTTTATTTGGCGCAAAAAATATCTTGATTATGTACACGAACAACGTTTGAACGAACTAAACACCATCAAACAAAATTCAATTAATGAGATCCAAAGAAGTTACGAAAAAAGATAATATTATTATTTTTCTTCTTTATTAAAAGATTCACGATCCTTAGAAGGATTGATCGTGGTTTTAATCCCTGTGCGGTAAAGGCTTCTAGTGGGTATGATTGAACGAGTAGGTCGAAGACTGGTTACTTTATTATTAGGAAAAGCTGAATCAATGGCATGATTCTCTGCAATGTTTATTTTGGATTTCAGAGTTGAAGTTGGGTTATTGGTTTCCATGATACGCTCCTTAACACTTTATTTAATTTTGACTGACCAGTAGATCTTGTTAAGAAGCAAAATATTAACAAATCAGACTAGATCACTCAAATACACAGTACATTTATACAATATAAACCTCTTGCATTCAGTGTAGAATGTCATAATAGCATAGTTTTTAATAACTTCAATAGGGCAATATTTTTTAGTGGTATTTCACTAGTAAATAACTGAAATTTATGGCAGATTATGATTATCCGTGCCTATAATACTTACTTAATCCAAACAGATACAGATAAGGAGTTGCCTTTATGTTTAAGTCTGGTGTGAAATTATTGTTGCTATTGATTCTGGTTTCATGTGCCAGTACCCGAAATAAGGTGGTACTTGGTCCCTTTGCAGATATCTTGTATGAAGCTTCTTTTATGAGTGAGGAAGAGATTAATTATTCTAATTTTAAGCAAGGAACAATGCCGTCCTTAAAATTAGCAGAAGCAATTTGGTCTTTAAAAAGAGAAGATTCCGAAATATTAGTAACGCTTATCAAAGGTTATACCGCCTATGCATTTTTAATAAATGAAACGGATTATATCACTGATAAATTTAAAGAAGTTGATGATAGTAAAGAGAAGATGCAGGCTATTTACAATTATTCACAGGCCCTTCGATATGGAATGCTTTTTTTCAAGCAGCAAGGGTTTGAGTTTGAAGAGTTAGTGAAGGTTTCTAAAACTAAAGACGGTATAGTTGATTTTTTAAATAGCCGGTTAAACAGCAAAATTCGCAATTTAGAAGGAATTATGTATTTTGCACAAGCGCTCAGTGCTCTCATTAATTTGCAAAAAGATGATATGAAGCTGGTGGTATATGCGTCGATTGCTAAAGATATGTATGATTGGGTTTGTAAAAATAAACCTGATATGAATTTGGGTGCTTGTGGGATGTATTATGGTGCTTATGAAGCTTCTAGGCCTAAAATGCTAGGAGGAAATCCTGAGCTTGGTAAAGAGATCTTTAAAAAGACCATCGAAATGTATCCGCACAATTGGCTTGCTCGAGTCATGTATATAGAGCATTATTTGATACCAAATGGTGATAGGGAAGGTTATCAGACCCAAAAAATCTTTTTAAATGAAGCCAAAACAAAGCTTAAAAAAGAAAAAAAATGGGAACCTGGTAAAACGTCGTCGATGTCTATGCTTGGAGATAACAAGTATCGAATTTACCAAATTGTTGCTATTGAAAAATTTAATTTAATTGAGAAATTTGAAAAAAATCTGTTTTGATTGGGGAGCATAATGAAGAAAAAATTGAGTTTTATGTTGTTTTGGTTTTTGTTGAATTCAGCCTTTGCTACGGAGATAAAAGTTGGAATTCTTGCTCCCGATGGCACGACTTGGGCAAAATATCTTAAAAAAATTATTAAAGATGTAGACCAGGCTACGAGCGGTGAAGTTAAAATTAAGGTTTATTACGGGGGTGCTCAGGGCGATGAGGGTGATGTTCTTCGAAAAATTCGAGTGGGACAGCTGCACGGAGGCATCTTTACGGGCAAAACTTTATCTGAAATATACGGTGATGTAAGAATTATGGAAGTTCCTTTTACCTTTTACGATGATTACAACAAAGCTTCTAAAACGTTGAAAAAAATGACTGATTATTTCAATACTGGTTTTGAAAAAAATGGATTTGTTAATCTTGGTTTTTATGAATTAGGTCAGGTTTATTTTATATCTAAGAAAAAAGCAACCAGTATTGACGGAATGAAAGGCATGAAAATCTGGTTGTGGGAAGGTGACAAGCTGGTTTCTACCATGATTTCTAATTTGGGATTAGTAGGGGTACCACTTGCGTTGACAGATGTTTTAACTTCATTACAAACTGGAATATTAGAAGCAACTTATGCTCCGCCGATGGCGATACTGGCAGTTCAGTGGAATACCAAAGTTAATTATTTAATTAATTTTCCGATAGCTTTTTCTTTGGGAGCGTTTCTAATTGATAACAAGGCTTGGAACAAAGTACCGGAAAAATACCGCGCTAAAGTTAAGGAAATTTGTTTTAAATATTCTGACGAAGTAAACAAAAAGACAGTTGAAGAAAGCAAAGAAGCTCTGGATGCTATGAGATCAACAGGAATGGAGTTTGTGGAATTTTCCAAAGAAGATATTAAAAAAAGTAATTTGATAAGGGCACAAGTTATTAAAGATTTGGAAGGGAAAGTTTTATCTAAGAAAGTTATTGAGATTTTTAGCAAAAAAATATAATGGATGAGTCATGATACTACAGTGGTTTAACAAGTTAGATAAAATAGTAGAAAAAATTAGCTCTGCGGGATTAGTAGCTTTCATTATTCTAATCCTATTGTTGGCGCTTATGAATATAGTCTGCCGCTGGGTTAATTTGGCAGTTATGTGGATTGATCCTTTGGTCAGGCACTTGGTTTTTATCTGTACCTTTCTAGGAGGTGTAATAGCCACTGGACGAGGAACTCACGTAGGAATTGATATTGTTTCCAAATATTTGGAAAACCATAATTTTAATAGAATGAAAAAAATTGTTTCTCGGATAATTTTAGGTGTTTCACTGGGAACACTTGTTTGGTTGATTTATGCATCATTCATTTTATTTAAAGTTGAAATGGAGTTTGGTAAACCACAATTTTTGGGAATTCATAGTGGATTTTTGGTTTTAATTATTCCCATTGGTTTTATATTAATTGCTATCAGGTTTTTTAATAAATTGCTTTGTTCTTTTTCTAAAAATAATGAGGACGAATCATGTTAGGAGTATTGGTTTTCGTAGGAATAATGATTTGTGCAATGCTTGGGACACCTTTGTTTATTGTAATGTCTTTGGCGGCTTTGTCGCTTTTTACCATGGCCGGCGTAGAAGTATCTGCGGTAGCGATCGAAGTTTATAAAATCTCATCGGCACCGACACTTATAACCATACCTTTGTTTACTTTTGCCGGTTATATGATGGCAGAATCTGGTGCACCAAAACGATTGTTAAAAGTAGCTGAAGCTGCCTTTGGATGGTTACCAGGTGGTGTGGCTATTGTTAGTTTGGTGGTTTGTGCTTTTTTTACCGCATTTACCGGTGCCAGTGGCGTTACCATTATTGCACTTGGAGGCTTGCTGTATCCTATATTGGAAAAAGAAGGTTACACGGAAAAATTCTCCTTAGGGCTTATAACCTCATCTGGATCTTTAGGTTTGTTATTTGCGCCAAGTTTGCCGATTATTCTCTATGGTTTGGTGGCAAAAGTTGATATTGATAAATTATTTAGAGCAGGTATCTTGCCAGGGATTCTTTTAATTTTGGTATTGTCGATATGGTCGATTGTCAACGGACCGAAAGCAAGAAATAAACGGCATTTTTCGTTTAGAGAGTTGATGACAGCATTGAAGGCAGGTTTTTTTGAAGTATTGCTGCCCTTTGGTGTTTTACTTAGCATATATGGTGGCTTTGTTACTGTTTCCGAAGCAGCGGCTTTTACTTGTTTTTATGTTCTGGTGGTAGAGTGTTTTATTTACAAGGATTTGAATTTTTTCAAGGATATTCCCAAAGTAATCCTCGATAGTATGAGTTTGGTTGGTGGAATTTTACTGATATTGTGTTGTGCTTTAGGGCTTACCAATTACTTGGTGGACGAAGAAGTGCCAATGAAAATATTGGATATAATGAGACAGTTTTTAACCAATAAATATCAATTCTTGTTTTTCTTAAATATCTTCTTACTGGTCGTTGGATGTTTGATGGATATCTTTAGTGCAATTGTGGTGGTAGTTCCGTTGATTATTCCTATAGCATTAGAATTTGATGTTCATCCCATTCATTTGGCTATCATTTTTCTACTTAATCTGGAGATCGGTTATATAACACCGCCAGTTGGTATAAATTTATTTATTTCTAGCTTTCGATTTAAAAAACCGGTAATCGAGTTATATAAGTCTTCGGTGCCTTTTTTAATACTTTCACTTTTGGTTCTTATGGTTATAACATATATACCAGAGCTGAGTCTTTTTTTAGTAAAATAAGATTTTAGGAATTGCAGAGAAATGTTTTTTCCAAGAACACTTTCAATAATTACTTGGTCACTATTAATTATAATCGGTGTTTATTCTTTCAATATTCAAAGCGAAGATTATTTCAACGAAGTTGTGCTTGGGGAATATGTTACGGACAATATTTTTGCTCCTTACGATCCCTTGATTGATGTGGATAAAAATACCAGAAGAATATTTTTTCAGCAAAACCTTGTAGAACGAGACGCTGTTAATTTTTCTTATCCAGAACATCTAAATCAGCTGGAGTTTGCTTTTTTTCCTGAACTGTTAGATGCTAATCGTTGCCCTAATTATGTTATGAGCAGACATGTAGCGTATTTGCGTTATGTGTTTCGGCTTTTGTCCATCAGTTACTTATTTGAAACACTAAAAGAATATAATGATTTGTTGAAAAATTTTGGTGATAAGCAATCATGTTCTACTAAGTGGGAGGATTTATTTGATCAGTGTCAGCCCCAAGGCGTAGAAATGAAAAAGTTTTTAAAAAGACTCAGACCTTCATATGTCGAAGCATTTAATAAAAATGAAGTGACTCTTATTAAAGATCCATCTATTGAACGATGGAGAGCGCATTGGTGTCAAAATGGAAAAAAATGTGAAAATCAAGATGCCGGAAAAAAAATATGCCAAGACAGTAGAAAACTGATTATTCAAATATGCAGTGAATATGATTCCATATATGGTCTTTCTTATGTACCGGAGATGGCCAGAATATTAAAAACTTCTAACGTTATGAATATTATAAACCAAGAAGGCTATGGGATTGGCTGCTTAGATCGATTTGTAACTTTATTTAGAGATTCTGAGTCAAAATTTTATTGGCTTAAGCAAATTCTCCCAGTAATTTTTAGAAAAAACATTGCTGGTCAATCCAAATATTTAGAAGGGGAATTGTTTTTGCGTGGGGCTCTGAGAGAGTATGATGAAAAAGGGTTGGGGGATTTTTTATTTGCAGTTAAACCAGTCAAAGAACCTCAAAGAATTTTGCCGGAAGTTGTATCAATTGTAAAAATAATGGAAGAACCATCTTTGACGCCTGTACCAGTGGTGCTTATAAAGCCGGAAGAAAAACCAGTGGAAGTCACTGTCACTCCTGCTGTGATCACAGTGTCGAAGCAAAGTGAGTTTGAAAGTAAGATTCAAATGCGAGAAGAAAGAGCTCTTAGTATATTGGGTATTGATATGAATATCTTTGAAAAAGATTATCCTTTTACGGAAGATACAATTAAGAAATATGATAAAAATTTGAAAGATTATTATTCCAGATCTGCTTTGATGGATATGTTATCTTTGGATAAGCTGGGATCCAGACAGGAACCGGTGAGACTAAAATTTTTAAAATACTTAATGGACACAGATAAACATCAGGGGCTTTTTAATTTACAGGCGGTGATTGGGGAAAAGTTTTACGTGCTCAATGATTTTGAAAATAAAGAAAAGCCGCAATTTATCAAGTTAGAAAATTCAGAAAAAACCAAGTTTCGCTGGCAAATTTATATTTTAGAGGACTGACTATCTGGCGGAGAGATAAGCTAGTAAATCATCTTTAACATCCTGATCGAAATCAAGCATCAAAAGTATCCCTGGAATATGTTGATTTGTTTCTTTACCAACCATGGTTATCGAGCCAGCCTTTTTATTGTTGATAAAATAATCGAAACTAGTTATGGAGTAAAATTTTTCAAAACTAGTAACCGGGATGAAAAGGCCAAGATGATTGGCGGATAAATATAAGGATGAATATTCAAAATGGTTAATCGCAAAGTCGATACCTGGAAGCGATCCGCCGACCATACCAGGAATTGCTCGTTCATCAGGAAGATTAATTAGGGGTAGTTTTCCATCATCAAATTCAATAAGTTCTAAAATATCAAATTTATATGAAATGGAAAGTTCGCCGTTATTGGATGGGCCTATTTCAACGTATGCATTTTGGAATTGAGGCAACTTGTAAGTGGTAACCGATTTCTGTGGAGTATCTTTAAACGTCATGGTCATGATTAGGGTTTGGTTACTTAGTAATATATAGGGTCCATCAATTCCTTCGATGTTGACATTTTTATTATTTCCGCAAGATAGCAACATCAGCAGGATGGAAAGACTTAATGTGGTGAAAAAAAATTTCATTTTTGGGCCTCCATGTCCAAACCTTTTCTAGAAAGTTATCGGTAATATAAAATTAAAATGTTGGAACAAAAAAAAACCAGGCATCATGGGAAGATGATGCCTGGCACGACTGTTAAAATTACTAAATAGCTTGGTTATTCGTTATTTTTCTTCCAATTCTTATAGTAGTTCTTCAAGTAGCTCTTGGTTTTGTCACCTAAGTCAACTAGTAGAAGAACTCCACTTCCGTTACCTTCACTATTTGGTCCAACTAGTGAAATGTTTCCAGTTCTTACGCCATCAGAATAAAATCTTGCTGTAATAATGTTATTTGTGCCGATTTTAAGTGCAGGCATTGGATACCAAATTCCAAATATTCTTGTTCCAATGTAGAAACCCATGTTGTTAATGGAATCAACATCAAAAGCAATTGCTGGTAATCTACCCCCTGGGATACCAGGAAGTGGTCGTCCATCAGGTAGAGTTTGTGGGTCAAGTTGGTCGATACCATCTTGTCCAAAAAGAACATCTTGCAAAGAGAGATGAATAGCGATCATGGTACCGCCAGTTAAAACGTCTGGTCCAAATTCTAGAAATGAGTTAGGGTATTTGGTCAACCCTAGGGCGTCGAATGGCATTCTACCGCCACCCATGATTTGCAGTTTTTCAAAAACTGCATCAATGCGGACAAAGTCTTGATCCAGATAAAGATGAGGACCAGACATTCCTGGAA
>Ga0208375_1002292_pt1 | contig 18467 bp, 15 predicted proteins | sample RifOxyD1_FD_184038 | JGI IMG/M metagenome (GOLD analysis project Ga0208375, IMG submission 184038) | Soil microbial communities from Rifle, Colorado - Rifle Oxygen_injection D1 (SPAdes) | ecosystem: Environmental > Terrestrial > Deep subsurface > Rock core/Sediment | place: Rifle, Colorado... | reverse complement strand
AACTCCGGTTACTGTAGAATCTTTGCAAGTTAATCCAGATGAAACTTTAAGTCCTCTTGAAGATGTTGATATAGAATTTAAGTGCTTAACAAGTACGTGTAATGTTGGTAAAACTAGTAAAGATGAGTTTGGAGGATCATCTTTATTCTCTAATTTCCCCTCTTGTTTAAATGGTTTTGTTGTGGGGAAGAAAGAAGGATTTAAAGCAGATAAAGTCCAGCTATCCACTAATCAACCAAGTTCAACCTCTCTTATTTTAGAACCTATATACAAAAAACAGTATGAAATAAAGATTATCGATCCTAATAGAGGAGTTAGAGACCCTTTTGAGAGCGAGAAGATTGTAATTAGTTTTGATACTCAGGACTATAGCACTACAGCTATTTACCCATCTGAGTTGAATGAAGTACAGCTGGTTGATGGAGTTTATAATGTGCTTGGTTATATAACAAAGGAAAGTGAACAAGGGATTACATTGAAAGGAACAAATTTAAGAAAATGCTTTAAAGTTCCCCAAAGAAATATCTTTGGTATATTTGGAGCAACAAAAGAAGAATGCATAGATGTTAAAGTTGGTGATACTGTATTAAATAATGTTCTTGTTGGAGGGGCAGAGTTTGAATGGATACCATCCAGATTTGATTTAAGCCAGGATAATAAACTAATCATATATCTTTATTATAATGGATTTCCTTCAACATCAGACCAGGTATCTGAGATTTACCAGAAAATAAGCAGTAATAAAGATGAGGCTATATTTAGTAAACCACAATTTAGATTAAAATGAATAATAAACTTATAGCAATACTTTGTACGATTTTGATACTTAGTTTACCATTTACTTATGCCCAAGTAGATCCTGGAAGAAGAGCACCTGTCCCTGATTTAGGACCAAGAGTTCAGGGAGAAGGAGGTTTTGGTGGATCAGGAGATATAGTAGAAGATATCCTGATCGAAGTAAGCAGTTATGAGCCTGCTGTTTTAGTAAGTTCTTTGTTAGAAGAGAACAATAATCCTGTTTATGCTAACCTAGTTGGAACCAGGACAAATCCTTTTATTGAGGTTCCAAAAATAAGAAATATTGCAATAAGACCAACAGATATTGATAGGGATATAGTTAGAGGCATTACTTGGGTGAGACCTGGTGGTACTGCATTAATAGAAGGAGGATTTGAGAGGTCAACTATAACTTATGCTACTTTAGAAGATTTGGGCTATCTGATTATATTGCTAAATAAGATAGAAAAAGAAAAAAAAGTTCCTAAGTCAATAGACGTGGATTTAGAAGCAACAATCACTTATGATCTCGGAGCTGGAACTGGCTTGAATGAGCAAGATTTAACCCTGTCTGAGACTACTGAAAAAGAATGGCTTGGGAATCAGGCAGAACAGAATAAGGGGGCTTTTTTAGGGCAGAGCAGGAGTTTAGTTAATGGCTACCTAAGGGTAAATAAAGTTGGGTCAGATGGATCTAATCTAGCAGTTTATAGAAGTGATTTACAAAAAATAGCTGATGTAGCTTTAAAGGTTGGAGAGATTTCAGGAGTTTATAGCTTGTATGGATCTAGCGGAGGTACAGACGCTTTTAGAATTAGATTAAATGATGTTAGAGAACCACGGGATAAAATTAAGGTTAATATTGATGTAAATGGAAACTTAGATAAAAAATTATTGGGTAAAGGGCAAGCGATTTATCCAGGTTCTTTGTGGAAGGTTAAAACTTTCTTTAGTGAAGGAGATAAGGATATTTTAGAAATACAGCATGATAAAACAAAAGAGATTCTTAGATTTAGCAGAGTTCTATTTAAAGTTGGTGAAGAAAATGCTGCTAGTCCTAAGGTTGACGATCCATTTGCAAAAGCTAGAGATTTTAGATTAGCATCTAATTATGATAGTGCAATAGCTGAATATAACAGATTAATCAAGGATAGCCCAGATATTAAGATTAAGGAAGAAGCTAGTATAGGATTAAACAGAGTTAAAGCTTTAATTGAGTTTGAGAAGGTTTTGAATAATTTTGTAGGTATTAATTTCCCAAATGATGCGAAAGAAGCAAAAGCTGATTTTGTAGAAGCTGGTTTAAGAGGGCGTAAAGCTGGAGCAGAAGCTTTAATACAAATAGCAAAGATATATGAGGAGTTTGGGACAGCAGCTGATATTGAGAAGGCTATAGCAAGCTATGGAAGGTTAGCTTCTGAATATAAAGAAGGAGAAAGAAGCTTAGATAATATCGCTATTGAGGGTAAGTTAAAGGAATTAGCTCTTAAGAAGGGTTCTAATTATGAAGGAGAAGCATTTTTTGAAGAAAATAACAGGATAGCTTTGAGCGTTTTAGGGTTTGAACTATTAAAAGATATTATTGGGCCTTATGCTGAATTCCTTTTAGGAGAAGGCAGAGAAAAGGTTAGGATTGGTTTAGCAAGAGAGATTTTTGATAATAAGAAGTATAATGTTGGTGCTTTTTATAACTGGAAATTAGATACTGTTGATACTGAAAGCGTTTTGTTAGCCAGACCATGTAAGAATGCTAACGAAGCTGGTTGTAAAGATAATGTTGTAAGTAAAACTTTAAAATTGAATAAAGCAGAAAGTTTAATGATTAATGAAAAAAATCCTCAAAGAATTGAGCTAGTAGCAACTGAGATAAATAAAGAAGCTTACATAACTGTCTTACCAGGATTAGCACATGGAATCTCTAAAACTAATTTCTCATTACATATTCCTGTTGAAGACAGGGCAATGAAGTTTTCTGATGATACTATAGATAAGCTAATTGATAAGACACAAAAGCAAATAGAAAAACTAAATGGCATAATAGAAAGCTTGAGTGAGGTTGTTGAGACGTGGAAGAAGATTTGTTTAGCTACCTTTGCTTTTGTCACTGTTAAAAATTTCTTTGAAGGTCTAAATGGAAGGGCTATAGCAAGAACACAGTCTATGAATAATTACTGGAAACCGTTTTGCCAGGATCAAGTAAATAAAGGTAAGTTTGAAACTTTGGATGCTTGTTATAGCAAGTATAGTGATAAGATCAGCGAAGATACAGGTACTTATCAAGCTGCTATTGAGGAAGTTAATAAGCTGGAGATTCAAAAAAATAACAAATTTGATAGCCTTTCTTCTATTAGCGGAGCAGAATACAGCCAAATAAAAGCTTATGAAAGTAAGACTAATGTAGAATTAGTGACCCAGGAGAATGTTAGGGATTTAAATTTATATAATAACTTATTGAAATCTGGAAAACTTTCTGCAGAACAAAGCACTGATATAGAAGCTAAAAGAAAGGCTTTATTGGATAAAATAAATAATGATAATAAAATAGCTGAAAAGACTTTAGGGCAGTATAATACTTGGTTGGATAGTATAAATACAGATGAAAATAAGAGAAGTCTTGCATGGAAGGACTTTAGGGAAAATTACGGAGATGCTAGTTTTGAAAGGGTAAAAGTTTCATTCTTAGAAACTGCATGGCATATAAATGATGAGAATTTCCAAAAACAAGCTAAACCTCAATTTGACAAACCAGAGATTAATACTTTTTTCTATAAGGACTTAGAGACTTTCAATAAAGATAAGGAAGTGCTTAGACTATCAGGTATTCAGGTTACTGGAAGCGGTGCAAGGTATTTCATAGATACCGCTGGAGGTAAACCAGCTCCAAGAGCATTATCAGAAGTGCAAGAAAAAGATTTAATTGGTGGTACAAGTGATAAAAAGGTAAAGGATAAATTAGGAAGGCAAATTTATAAATTTACAGATGAATCTAACAAAGAAAGACCAGTTGAAAGATACGTTATTAGTGATGCAGAAATTGATGCAGCTGGAGTTAGAGATAATTATGTTAGCCCAGAAATACAATATAATGAGAAATGCAAGGCAGCTGAAATGTTTCCTGTTGGAAAAGGGAATTATGTGCAGATAGAATATGATAAATTTTGCAGGCCTGGAGGAAGAAGTTTGTGGAATGTTGGACTTGATGGCTTGTTCCCAAGCCAAGATGATGTCCTGCTGGTTCCTGAGTCAGATTGGAGAAATCCTAATCTTCCAAGCAAATACAAGGATGCTGTTAATAAAGCAGAGAGTTTAATTGGAACAGTTAATCCCCAAGTACAAAGAGCTGGATTAAATGGCAGAGTGACGATAGCTGGAACAAGCTATAAGGTGGGCGCTTCTCAGACACAAAAGCTTACTCAAACACAATGCCAGGACTTTATGGAACCAGGTGATTGTGATACCTTATTTTTGGCATGTGATGCTGTAATGTGCCCTCCTTCAAGATGTAATTTAGGTGGAAAATGGGATGTTCCTAATGTTATACAGTCAGGAATGATTGGAAGCATTGTTTTATGTCAACCAACAACAAAGACTAAAGTTTGCTTGAGCGGGATATTGGCCTCATTGCAGAATATTAGAAGTGTATTACAAGGATTTAATCAATGCTTAAAGACCCAGAAGGTTACTGGGCAATCTGTTGGGATATGCGATAAAATCAGGAGTGTATTTATATGTGAGCTAGTTTGGAAAGAGGCTGTTAGTTTACTTGAAGCTAAGGAAGGAATATTATCTTTCTTAGGAAGTAAACTAGCTGGTGATAGGGGAGGTGGAGGTGAATATGGTAATTTTGAAGCAGCTTTTAAAAATGCTGATGACTCGCTTAAGTTCTTTACAAGTGAATATGCACAAGGATCATTTAGCGCTTTCCAAGGTAAATCTTTACAAGAGGTTGGAACTGAGATTTGTAAGGCTGCCGTGTTTGCAAAGTATCCTGGTCCTGGCATACTAGATCAAGTAACTAAACCAGAAAGCCCACCGCAGTTTACAGCAGAGTTTGATGTATATCCTTATTCAGAAAGAACTCAACAAAGCAGATACAGCGTGTTTTATCATATTTATGCTGGAGAAAATCCAGGATTAAACAATAGGGACTTTATCAGGTATAGTGTTTACTTGAGAAATAGCATAGACTCTAGATTTGGATTTTATGGAACTACTGAGAGATGTACTGGAAATGTAGGATTGATAAAAGTAGGCGGATTCGCTTCTTTTAATGTGGATTGTGTTGCTAATACTGGTTACGATCAAGTTTGTGTAAGCATAGAAGGAAGGACAGACTGTGGATTTGGCACTGTTACAACAAGCTTTGGATTAAATTATGCTAATGACTTGGTTGTTGAGGGCCAAGTAAAAAAACAGATTAAGACAGAAAAAGAATGCGTTGGAACATTTAGCACTGGCATTGATGTTGGGGATGCAACAGCAGAAGGTATTGGATTTTTGAAGACAGGACTGGTTAGAAAATGCAGTGTAGAAAGACCAGGAGACAATTGGGAGTATGTTGGCACTTGCGGAGAAGATAAAATTGGAAGATCTTTGGGAACCTGCTGGTTAAATAAGAATAGCATTCAAATAAGAAATGAAGAAACTAGGAGAGAACTTTTAGGGACTCCTGAACAGAACATTCCTGGCTGGCTTGGGGAGAAGACTGGCGATTTTTTAGTGAATAAGTCAGGCAAATTTGATAAAGACGTTATAATAAAATTATTTGGTGAAGGCAAAGATAATATTAAAGGGGCTGATCATTTTGTTTCAGAGGCTGAAAAGATTTTGAAAGAAAATAAAGAAGAACTTATTAATCGTAAAAAAGAAGTTATTACAAACTATGAAGGAGCTATAAAGTCTTATGAGTTTATTGTAGATAGCAGTGCAGATGTCGAGCTTATAGCTTATGCTCAATATAGGCTAGGAATAATTTATTTGAGGTTAGTTGGAGTAGAGCAAAGAATTATCAAAAAAGAAGCAAGTCCAGTTGCGGAAAAACCTTCTGAAGAAAAAGAACCGGAATTTACTTTAAGAATATTAAAAACTAGAAATCCAACTGAGATTACTTTTAGAGATGAAGATAATCCTGAGACTATTGAAGCTGGAGAGGTTTTTGTTATGGGTCCTGCCATGAGTCTTAGGATTAAACAGATTTCTTTGTATGATATACACGTTTCAAAAAATAATGAAAAAGAATTTAAAGATAAACTACAAATGGCCCATAAGTTTTGTTTTAAAAGCGATGATGATGATGCAAGAGCATTCATTCTTGGTGATGACTCAAGATGGAGGTTATTTGAATTAGAGTTGAAGTCATATGCTCGTAAAAATTTCGCAGAGTATCTTACTTGGGTTTTATATGGATTTTCACCCTCATGTTCAGAAGACAATATGCCTAGTGATCCTTCTCAAACCTCTCAATATGCTTAAATGATAAATAAAATCATAAAAAAATTTGAAGAGAATATACTTTGGCTGTTTTTAATAGAATTACTTTGCTTTAGTTTTACTTTTTTAATTGGATTCTTTGGTTATAAGGAAATACAAAGTAGATTGGGTGTGGTAGGTAATTTTAGCCCTAAATTAAATGAAATTGCTGCTAGATTACAAGGACAGAATTTGTCTGCATCAGCTGTGGTGGAACTATCAAATCAATTAACAAGCGTAGAAACTAATGTTCAAATTTTAAGACTTTTGATAATCTTACTTCCATTAGGCTTGTTCTTGGCATATTCTTTCTTTCAAGGTCTTAGCTGGTATATTATATCTAGAGATAAGCTTGATATTAAGAAATTACTTGATAGGAAATATTTGTTAAGCTTTTTTGGGATAAGTTTGATTTATTTTATTATCTTGTATCTAGTTTGGTATCTTTTGTTTAGAGCTTTACCATTAAATACATTTTTTCCAGTTATAGCTATAATCACCTTAGTCTTAGTTTATTTCTTGTTTGTTACTTATGTAGTTTCATATGATTATAAAGGAATATTCAGTTCATTAAAAAATGGAATATTTATGGGTTTTAATAACGTTACTAGATTAATGCCTATATTTTTAGGATTTTTAATTACATGGATTGTTATTATGTTTTTGGCTACGTTATTCACCAACACAGTTCTTTATATTATCCTAGGAATATTGCTCGTTTTGATATGGATATTGTTTAAAATCACTCTAACAGAGATAGCAAAGAAACTTATTTAAGATAGTTTTCATTATTCGTGTTTATGATGACTTCATTATCGTTAATTATATCTACATTAGTAATTATGAGACTGTTTATTGTCTTGGACATCCTTGTTTTTATTTCATAATCGTCATCATTTATATTTAATACTATATCTCTAGGAGGATTTATTTGTTTTACTATTATAATATTTTGATCTATTGTAATACTCTCATTTAGTGCTAGCAGATAATATGTTGGGAAAAGGATACTTAGGCTAACTTCACTGGATGATGCATCATCCAAATTAGAAGCTTTTAGATTTTTGAATTTTACATTATCAACAAGCTTTGTTTCTTCTAATTCTACAGTGCCTATAACTCCATTGACATCTAGAACCAAAGAACCAGTCTCTGTTATCTCATTGACTTTGATTAGACTATCTAAAATTGAGTAAATATCTTTAGCGTGAACTGTATATACTCCCACATTAATCTCTTTTATACAAACACCTTCAACACATTTTGTAGAACAATGTATTGATGCTGCTGCGCAATTTTTCTTTGAATCACAATATCTTTCTGCTAGTAAATTATTGCCTAGGCAGCTATCTTTATATTCAAATCCTCCTGATTCGCAAATGCCAAATTTTTCAGAATTTTTTCCTTCATCAGAATCTGTACAAGTGGTATCTGTCACATAACCAGTTATCTTTATGTTTGATACAAAACCAAGAACGGCAACTATTAATACTGCTGATATGATAAGATTTTTGTTTTCCATTAAACCTCTTTTGTTTTCTGTTGATATTGCAGTATATAAAGTTTATGCAGGAGACAGGATTCGAACCTGCGAAGGCACTAAGCCACCAGGTCCTAAGCTTGACCTTCTAGTTTCTTTATTAAGGAATCCAGAATCTGGCCCGTTTGACCGCTCCGGCACTCCTGCATGAAGAATTTAAAAAATAAGTCAGTATAAAAAAGTTACCTTTACTGCCAGTGCTTTTTTTGCCAAGAATAAGTTCTCATCCTTTTGGATTTACCATAGCTGCAGTATGAGCACACTTTGTCTTTTTTGTGATAAGCTCTATTACCGCACCTTCTACACCTAAAATGCAAAGGATGCATTTTCTTACCCATACTCGCTGTTCCTTTTACCATTTTCAGAAAACGTTTAAGCTGGCGATATTAGGACTATTGTATCTCCTCTTAAGAAGACTAAACCAACTTTTCTAGTTACCTCTCCATTTACTCTTTCTTCAGCATCCTCTAAGACAGTATTGATGTGAATATCAAATGCTCTTAAAATGCCTACGAATTGTTTGTTATTCTTTAATTCAATTATTACTCTTTTGCCTCTTGATTGATTTAAGGCATCTAAAGGTCTTTCTGATTCCATATTTTATCTTTGTATCTGTTTGAGTTTGAAAAAGTAAAGTATTTAAATGTTTCTTTGGTTTTTAATGATATGGCAATTATACATGGTAGGGCTAAAAGGAAAATAACTGGCGGTGTTAATACATCAGCATTTACAAAGAGGTTGCATGCTCTTGGTAGATCGCCTTCCTATACTAAAGTAGGTAAAAAGAGAGTCCTCGACTTAAGAGTTAGAGGCGGGACTAGTAAAAAGGTGTTATTAAGCATGGATGTAATTAATGTTTATGATCCTGCTGAAAAAAAGTATAAGCAATTGAAGATAAAGAGTGTAATTGAGAGTCCGGCAAATAGAAACTTTGTTAAAAGAAATATAATTACTAAAGGAAGCCTTGTAGAAACAGAAGAAGGAAGAGTTAAAGTAACATCAAGGCCAGGACAAGAATCCTACATTAATGGAATTTTATTAAAAAAATAGTTTTATTCTAAAGCATTTCGAAAGCTTTATATATAACTTCTTGTGTCCTATTTATAAAGCTTTTGTCTTTACTTAGGGGGATATAAAATTAAGGAGTTTTAAGATGACTTATGTTAAAAAGTGCCCTGAATGTGGAAGTATACACTTAACTATTGATAAAGAAAGGGGAGAAATTACTTGCAGGGCTTGCGGGCTTGTTGTTGAAGATAAGATAATCGACTTTGACCAAGAGTGGAGAGAATTCGAGAGCGAACAGGGAGAGAAGAGAAGAAGGGCTGGGGCTCCTATGACGTGGACAAAGTTTGATCGCGGTTTGGGCACTGATGTTGGACAGAGGCAGGATCTCTATAAATTAAGTGGTAAAGAAAAGAATAAATTCTTTAGATTAAGAAAATGGCAGTATAGAATAAGCACTGCTATCGAAAGAAACTTAAAATTAGCTTTAGCTGAGCTTAAAAGAGTCGGTTCTTATTTAAAATTACCTAAAAGCGTTGAGGAAGAAGCTGCTAGAGTATATACGCTAGCTGTTCAAAGAGGCTTAGTCAGGGGAAGAAGTATGGAATCTGTTGTAGCAGGAGCATTATACGCTGCATGCAGAAGACATGAGGTTCCAAGAACATTAGATGAGCTATCAGAAGCATCTGGTATAGATAAAAAAGAGATAGGAAGAACTTATAGATTTATAACAAGAGAATTAGGGATAAGAATATTGCCTTCTAATCCAGTAGATTATCTTGCTAGGTTTGCTTCATCTTTGAAGTTAAATGCAGAAACACAAAGTAAGGCTGTAGATATATTAGAACAAGCTCAGAATTCTGAATTAACTAGCGGAAGAGGCCCTACTGGAATTGCAGCCGCTTCATTATATGTTGCTGCATTGATTAATAATGAGAAAAGAACACAAAGAGAAGTAGCTGATGTAGCTGGAGTTACAGAAGTTACTATAAGAAACAGATACAAAGAGCTGATTAGAAAGTTAAATTTAATGGAAAAGATTAAGAAGAATAAGAAGAGATTATTAGCTTAAACTTTAAAAAAATCAAAATCATTAGCACAAACCACATTCTTAAAGATTGTCTCCGCCTCTTTTTTCATACCTTTTGTATCTTTGTATCTTTGGGAAAAATGAGTCAGCACTAATTTTTTAACTTTAGCTTTTTTTGCTATTTCAGCAGCTTGTTTTGCAGTTAAGTGTTTAAAGTCCTTTGCATTTTCTTTTAATTCATCTTTAAAGGTTGACTCACAGATCAGCAAATCAGAGTCTTTTGCAGCTTTGATAGTATTCTTTGTATAACCAGTATCTGTTATGAAGCAGATTTTTTTCCCTATCTGAATATTTGTAGCTTTAGAAGCTAAAATCTTTTTTCCTTTCCAAAATATATCTTTACCTCTTTGTAAATCTTTTAGTACTGGGTGTTGTTTTAGATCAAATCTTTTTAAATAAGCCAAGTCAATCTTTCTTTTGTCTTTTTCCTTTAGAACGTAAGCTAAGCATGGTATCTTATGGTCTAATTTATAAGCATAGAGTTCTAATTCGCTGTCCTCAAAGAATTTTCCTTCTCCTATATCATTTACTTTTATATTTATTTTAATGGGAAAATAAAACCATGTCCGCATGTTTTTAAAGAAGTTTTCTGTTCCTTTCGGCCCATAAATTTCTAAAGTTTTTGAATATTGGTTTGCCCCTAGACTTTGTATTAAGCCAGGAATCCCTAGGATGTGGTCTCCGTGCCAATGGGTTATCAGCAATTTTGTTATTCTTGTTTGAGATATATCAGCTAGCCTAAACTGTCTTTGAGTTCCTTCTGCACAATCTACCAAAATATTGTGATTCTTGTAACTAAATAAAACCGCAGTAGGGTTTCTTTCTCTTGTTGGCAACATTGCTGAGGTGCCTAATATTTTTATTTCCATCTTATTTTCAGATTAGTATTGTTATATAAAGTTGTTACTATCAAACCTGCTATTAAAGCAGATGTAAATCCTGCTAAAGCGAAGTTTATTTGCATTAGTGGGATCATTATTGGAAGTATAAATGCTTCGTAAAGGGCTATTAGAAGAGATGTATTTAAAATATTTGTCTTTTTTATTATAATATCCTTGCTTCCTATTAGTTTAATCTTAAACGGTTGGATATTATAACCTGATAAGCATAGAATTGAAGCTAAAAAAGCAGATAAAAATCCTAAGCTAAAGTTGCCTAGTATATTGTTGGGCAGATATAAAAAATACAATATTAGATTTTGAGCTAGAAATAACACTATTAAGAATATCGTGATAAAGAGGCTTAAGGAATAATTTAATTTAATTTTTTCTTTATTTATTGACATTAAAGTGAAGCTGTTAGATAATAAGTTATGAACTATGATAGCAGCCAGAGTGCCTATTATTCCGACCAGTAAGGCAGATAGGATAATATTGAAGCTTTTTACAAAATCAAGGACAATTAAGGTTATAGTTTCAAATATAATCAAAGTAGGAGTAATACGCAGCTTTTCTATAATCATAAGGTTGCTTAGAGTTTTCTACATATATAACTTTTATTATTGAGAGAAAGGTTTTTAAAGAATTTATCATTAAGGTTGATGATGGCAAGAGATGTAAAAGCTAAAGCTACATTTACTCCTGAAAGGATCATAGCTGATAAAGGCAAGGTTTCTTTGGAAATTTACGATAAAAGCAGGTATGGAGAAATAGTTGGAGATAAAATATATTATTCCTTAGTTGAAGGACTATACCTGCTTGAAAAAAAGAGGCTAGCTGTTAAGGATATTGATGGGAAGAGCATAAAGTTTGATAATTATGTTAAGAAGGCTAGAAGAAAAGATAAAGATTTTTTAACAAAGTATTATGTCTTTAAAGAAATGAGGGATAGAGGCTATATTGTTAAGACTGCTTTAAAATTTGGAGCAGAATTTAGGGTGTACGACAGAGGCATTAAACCTGGAGAGGATCATGCTAAATGGATATTGTATCCTGTTAGCGAAGGTGATGTATTGACTTGGTATAATTTCAGCGCTAAGAATAGGGTAGCTCACTCTACAAGGAAAAAGTTATTAATAGGTGTAGTTGATGAAGAATGCAGTGTAACATTTTATGAGGCAACTTGGCTGAAACCTTAGTCGAAAAATGGCAGATAAATTAACCCAAGCATATGATTTTCTTAAGAGGAATGGCCCTATTTTACCTGTTAGGGTGAGTAAGATTGTTGGTACCAATATTATGATGGCCTCAGCTTTATTGTCGCAGCTAGTTACTGAAAAAAAAATTAAGATAACTCATGAAAGTATAGGAGGCAGTCCTTTATACTATGTTGATGGACAAGAGGCTTTGTTACAAGACAGGTTAGGAAATAAATTAGATGGAAAGAAAAAAGAGGCTTATAATCTGCTAAAAGATAAAAAAATCCTTCATGATAATAGTTTAGAGCCACCAATTAGAATAGCCCTTAGAGAATTAAAAGATTTTGCGGTTCCTATAGATGTTACTTTAAATGAAAAGTCAGAGCGTTATTGGAGATGGTATCTTACTAGCAATGATCAAGTCAAAGATATTTTAGTAAAAAAAGAACCGCTGGAAATAAGGCAAGATGCGATTCATCAAGAAAAATTAGACGTAGAAAAGAAACCAAAAGTTAGAGAGCAAAGAAAAGTAGAAGTTAAGAAAGTAGAAGTTAAAGAGGAAAAGGAAGAAAAGAAAGAGGTCATGAAGAAAGTTAGCTTTTATCTATCAGTTGACAAGTACTTTGAGCAAAATAAGGTTAAAATCTTGCACGAGGAAATAGTAAGGAGGGATAAAGAGTTTAACTTTATTGTTGAGATTCCCTCAAACTTAGGCAAGTTAAGATATTTTGTTAAAGTCAGGAATAAAAAGAAGGTTAGTGATGGAGATTTAAGTTTAGCTTATAGTCAAGCTCAGACGAAGAACCTCCCTTTATTATTTTTAACTAATGGAGAAATGACAAATAAAGCAAAAGAACATTTAGATAAGAATCTCGATGGTGTTGTTTTTAGGATAGTTTAGACTTTTTCTTTTTAATTAATAAAATAATTAATAATAATATTACTAATGATGAAGTAATTGTTATTGTAAGAGAAGGATTTTTAGTTATTATCTTTGTTTTTTTATCACATCCTGTATTAAAGGTTTCAAAAGCAGCTAAATATACTATTTTTGTTGCTTTATTTACTGCTTTTTCCGGGATTTTATCATTATCTGTCTGCAGCCACTCATTCCAGAGCTTTCCTCCTTCAGGACCTTTTGATAAACCTTCACTTATGTTGATATCAACCCTGCAATATTCGTTCAATCTTAGATAACCTCTTTCTTCATATGCTGCATGCTGATAAGAAGATTCTCCTTTAATGTAATGTGGGGCAGAAAACGAGTCAGTTATGTAATGTGTTGCTATCCCAAAAGCTGTAGAGGCATTTTCAAAATTTTTATTTTTGTATTCTTCCTTTGCAACTGCAAGCCAAAGATTTGTTAACTCTAAAGATGGAGGGTAGTTGTGTAGTTTGTTGTCATGAAATGCTTTGTCTGGTATGATAGAGCCTTCCTTTAAATCTTCTAGGCTGAGATTTAAGTCTTTTGGCAAGGAATTATAAACTCTTTCAACTATATTCTGGTGTGTTTGCCAGTCCCAAGCTATAACATTAGTTGAGGATAGTACTAATAGTAAGGTTATTAAAACATTGATTCTTTTCACAAAACAGTAAAAGCAAGGGATTTATATAAATATTTTCAAAGAAGGGGTAAAAAATGTGCGGCATTGTAGGCATTGTTGCAGGGATTCCTTTTTCTATAAGGGGAGAGCTTTTAACAGCTTTAAAGAGATTAGAATATAGAGGTTATGATTCTGTTGGTTATGCTACAAATGATGGCAGGATATTAAAGGATGTTGGTTATATATCAGATTTTATGGAAAAAGTAAATGGAGAAGCGACTTTGGCTATAGCACATACTAGATGGTCAACGCATGGAAGGGTTACTAAGCCTAATGCACACCCTCATTACAGTGAGAATTTTATGATAGTTCATAATGGAATAATTGAAAACTATGAAGAGCTTAAAGAGGATTTAATTAAGAAAGGTTATAATTTTAAATCAGAAACTGATTCTGAATTGATAGCGTATTACTTTGAGGAAAATACAAAGCGAGATTCAATAGAAAAAGTTATAAGGAATTTTTATAGAGACGCCAAAGGAACCTTCGCTGTTTTATTGATTAAAAAAGGAGATGATAAATTATACGCCTTTAAATTAGACTCCCCCCTTGTCCTATCGAGCTTTGGTAATAGTATCTATATAGCCTCTGATATATATGCTTTTTCAGATAAAACAAACAAAGCTATCTTTTTAGATGATTATGAATATGTCATTGTAGATAAAAATGGGTTTTGTGTTTATGATAAAGCTGGTAGGAAATTAAAAAAAGAAGAAAAAACTTTTGAATGGGAGCAGGACTTTAATGATAATAAGGATTACGAGCATTTTATGATAAAAGAGATATATGAACAGCCTTTAGTTGCTGAAAGATTAATAAATTCTTTAAATTCAGATCAAAAACAGAAAATAAAAGAGACTGCAGATTTGATTAAAAGCGCTAAGAAAATAATCTTCATTTCAGCAGGAACTTCTTTTCATGCTTCTATGCTAGGCAATCATTTGTTAAACCAAGCTGGGATAGAGTCACATTCTTGGATAGCTTCTGAATTTGATATCCCAAAATATATCGACAAAGATTGTTTAGCAATTTGTATCTCTCAAAGTGGGGAAACTATGGATTTGATAAGGGCAGTTAAGTATCTTAAATCTAAAAGCGTTAAAATAGTTTCTTTAGTCAATGTACCTTATTCTACTTTACAGAGATTATCTGATTTAAGTATAAACCTATTAGCTGGCCAGGAAGTATGCGTTGCGGCTACTAAGAGCTATACAAACCAGTGTATCGCTTTAATAGCTTTAGCTAAGGAGCTAGGTTATGAATTAGATCTGGAGCAAATTCCTAAGAAAATAAAAGAGACTATAGACTCCAATTTAGACAAGATTAAGGAATTGGCAGATAAGTTGTATAAAGAATATGATGTTTATGTTCTAGGGCGAGGCGCTTGTTATTCTGCGGCTTTAGAAATAGCTCTGAAGATTAAAGAAATATCTTATATCCATGCAGAAGGTTTGAGGGGCGGGGAATTAAAGCACGGAACTTTAGCTTTGGTAGAAGATGGGACACCAGTTATTTCTTTAATACCTTTAGATGATTTGGAAATGAAATCTAATACAAAAGAAGTGGAGGCCAGAGGAGCATATTCAATAAAGATAGTTAACAAAGGAGAAGGAAGTTTTGTTTTACCTGAATCTAAGGTAAGCGATTTTATAATTTATTCTGTAATAATTGGACAACTCTTAACCTATTATATGGCTAAGAATAAAGGATTGCCAATAGATAAGCCTAGGAATCTGGCAAAATCAGTTACTACCTTGTAGCTAAGGGCATAAGGTAAAGTAATGTTTAAAAGCTAATATTCTTTTAATACCTTATGGGAAAATATATCTTTGTTTTAGGCAGAAATCCTGAATTAAGTGTACTGGAGTTAAAGAGTTATCTGGAAGCTAGAAATATAGCCTATGATCTTCTTGAAGCTACAAAGGAGATTTTGCTTTTACAGTTACCTAATTTAGATTTTAGGAAAATGATTAAAGATTTAGGAGGTATAGTAAAGATAGGTGAGGTTGGATTTAAGAATTTTTATGAAGGAGATAAGAATAAAATACTATATGGAGTTAACAGATATAGCAGTAATTTAAAAATTAATTTTAATGAGATATTTAAGGCAGAAGGCATCAAAGCATACTTAAAGGCTAAAGAAAATATAAATCCTAGTAAGTCAGTAAAGTTAGATGTTGAATTCTTGATTTACAAGAATAATGTTGCTAAGGTGGTAGCTGTTTTTAATCCTAAAGAATATAAAGAAAGAGATAAAAGACCTTATTTAGACTCCTTAAGAGTCAGTTCTATAAGATTGAGTAAGATCTTAATTAATTTGAGCGGGGCTAAGGAAGGTGATTTGTTATTAGATCCTTTTTGCGGAGTAGGAACTATACTACAAGAGGCTTTGCTGATGGGTATTAAAGTCCTTGGCGTAGATAAAGATAAGATTATAATAGATAAATGTAAAGAGAATTTGAGATGGTTAAATAAAAATGGTTGGGAAGTGATAAATGCTGATAGCAGGTATTTAAGCAAATATATTAAGAGCGTTGATAATGTAGCTACAGAACCTTATTTAGGCCCTTTTCTGAATAGCCCACCTAATAATGAAGAAGCTAAAAGGATAATTAAGTTGCTAGAAGAACTATATTCCCCTCTTTTTAATGAATTATACAAAATTGTTAAAGGTAAAGTATCTATTGTAATTCCATGGTTTAGATCAACAAGCGGCATGGAGTTTAGAATAGATTTTAAGACTATATTTAAAAGGGCAGGATTTGTAGCTACTTCTGGATATCCTATCAAGTATGAGGAAGGGAGTACGATAAAGAGGGAGATTTGGGTTCTTAAACGTAAAGTTTAAATAGACTCTTTCAATAATATAGTCATAGGAGATATAATGGGGAGGATAAAGACTAAGCAAGTGAAAAGAGTAACTAAATTATTGCTTGAGAAATATGGAGATAAATTTACGAAAAATTTTGAAGAAAACAAGAAGTTAGTAGGGAACTATGCAGATATTCCAAGTAAAAAATTGAGAAATGTTATTGCAGGTTATGTCACAAAATTAACTAAGTTTAAGCAGGAATAATCGTGGGTAACAATGGTAGAGACTAAGACGGGTAACCAAATAATTTTTATAGGAAACAAGCCTTTTATGAATTACGTTACTGGTGTTGTGATGCAGTTCACAACACAAGGTGTTAAAGAAGTTTGTATAAAGGCAAGAGGAAAGTTTATTTCTAGAGCAGTAGATGTTGCACAAGTTGCACTTAATAGATTTTTAGTAGGACAGATAAACCTGGGAGATATAAAGATTGACAGTGAAGGATTTACTAATAAAGAAGGAAGAGATGTTAGAGTTAGTACAATAGATATTACCTTAAATCGGAAAGAGTAGTAATCTATATAAACTTCTTTTTCCTGCGTTTTTATTATATAGAGGTGGTTGGTGGTTATCTTCGGATTAGAGCAGAGTTTTTTAGTTGATATAGCAATAATAATTATCTTTGCCACAATAGTAGCTTATTTTGCTAAACTTCTTAAACAGCCCCCTATCTTCTCTTATATTCTCTCAGGTTTGATATTAGGCCCTTTAGTGTTAAATCTTATTAGACCCTCTCCTGCACTTACTACAGTATCTCATTTAGGAATAGCTTTCTTGCTGTATATTGTTGGTATGAGTTTGGATTTTAAGGTTTTAAAACAGGTTGGCTTAATTTCTGTTTTAACTGGGGTAGGACAGGTTTTGTTTACAACAACGATCGGATTTTTTATCCTAAAAACTCTAGGATTCTCAAATATCCCAGCTTTGTATCTGGCTATCGGATTAGCTTTTAGCAGTACAATTATAATTGTAAAATTATTATCTGATAAAGATGATTTAGATACTTTATATGGGAGAATAGCAGTTGGATTTTTAATTGTACAAGATTTTATTGCTATCTTTGCTTTGATAGTAATAACTGGCTTATCTAATCAGGTTAGCTTTGGTAATCTGCTCTTAGAAACATTGCTTAAAGGCCTGTTTTTAGTTATTTTAGTTTTTGGCTTTAGTAAAATAATTTTATATAGCCTGTTTAAGGGCATAGCAAGATCCCAAGAATTATTATTTATCTCTGGAATTGCTTGGTTATTCCTGGTTTCTGTAACCTTTGTTTCTCTTGGATTTAATCTGGAGATGGGAGCATTTTTAGCAGGTTTAAGCTTAGCTTCGATCCCATATAACAAGGAGATAACTAGAAAGATACAACCCTTAAGAGATTTTTTCATAGTTTTATTCTTTGTTAGTTTGGGATTACCCCTTGCAATATCTTCTATAGGCCAGATTATTTATCCTGCTATCTTATTATCTTTGTTTGTTTTGATAGGGAACCCAATAATCGTTATGATACTGATGGGATTATTAGGTTATAAAAAAAGAACATCTTTTTTAGCTGGTTTGGCTGTTGCACAAATAAGTGAGTTCTCGTTGATAATTGCTGCCTTGGGATTTAATCTGGGACACTTGGATGAGACTGTTTTGTCATTAATAACTTTAGTTGGAATAATTACTATTGGAATATCAACTTATATGATAATCTATAGTGACAAACTGTATAATATTTTATCACCTTATTTGGGGATATTTGAGAAGAAAAAGACTAGGGGGGATGAGATTTCTAAATATAGCAAGCTTGGAAATTATGATATAATTCTTTTTGGAGGACATAGAATAGGAAGAGTTGTCATAGATAATTTTAAAGATATAAAAGATAAATTGTTGGTGGTTGATTATAATCCCGACATCATAGATACCTTAACTAAAAAAAGAGTTCATTGTGTTTACGGTGATGTAGGCAATCAGGATTTATTAAATGAGATAAATCTAAGGAAGGCCAAATTTGTTGTTTCCACAATCCAGAATAGGGAGGATGACTT
>Ga0208375_1002290_pt1 | contig 18475 bp, 14 predicted proteins | sample RifOxyD1_FD_184038 | JGI IMG/M metagenome (GOLD analysis project Ga0208375, IMG submission 184038) | Soil microbial communities from Rifle, Colorado - Rifle Oxygen_injection D1 (SPAdes) | ecosystem: Environmental > Terrestrial > Deep subsurface > Rock core/Sediment | place: Rifle, Colorado... | reverse complement strand
GCCATACTGTCCTTAATGCGATTCCTCTCCCTTTTCTTGGGATATAATCAAATCCAACATCATCATATTTCTTTGAAAGTTTTTTTACAATGCTCAATGTTTTATCTGTTGAAGCATTATCCGCAACTATTATCCTGCATCTGTTGCCAGGCAGATTCTTCTTTACAAAATCCCTCAGTTTTAATACAGAGCTTTCTATCACTTTTTCTTCATTATAGATGGGGATTATTATATCCACAGATGCGTTTTTCATTCAGGATCTCCTCTTGTTTTTCTTATCATAGCAACATCTTATTTTTCTTATCATCACTTTTCCCATTATCACTTAATCTTTTTTCTTATTTTTATTTTTTTGCAGCTGTACTGCCCTTATCGCCAGCTCTCTTGTCAGTGCTGTCAGGCCGTGCTCTATGTTTTCAGCCTTTACATAAAGCCTGAATAAAAGGTAAAATAATATGATTATGCTCAGGTAAAGCACAACATCTATGCCTCTGCCGATGCCAAGCACGTCTGCAAACAGCTTTGTTGTGCTGGGGACAAAAATGATTATCAGTGAAACTGTCCAGAGCAGAGACCAGAAGAAAAATTCTCCGATTGTCAGATGCCTATCTTTCAGCCTGAGTATGACCCTGCTGAATGCAAATATAATGAATACAACTGCCAATATCTGTATTATGTAAGCCATATTTTGTCCCTCATCATGTCATGATCTTTCTTATGATCATCCTGAATGCTATATTAAAGCTGTTCAGCACGCTTTGGCCTTTTTGCCTTGAATATCTATTATACCTTATTGTCACAGGCACTTCTTTAAATTTTATCCTTTTTTTCCTGATTTCGTCAATTATTTCAGATGCATGCTCCATTTTCTCCTGTTTTATATCAATCAGCTTTGCAGCCTTTCTTGAAAACCCCCTAAAGCCGTTATGAGTGTCTGTCAGCAGTAATCCTGAAAGAAACCATGTGAATAACACTCCGCCCTTCAGGAATATTTTTTTCAGCAGCGGAACATTTGATCTTTTTCCAAGGAATCTTGAGCCAAGAGCCGCATCAGCTTCCTTCTTTATTATTGGGCTGACAATATCAGGGATATCCTCTGCACAGTGCTGGCCATCTGCGTCAAAGGTCACGATAATTTTGGCATTGTTCAATAACGCAAAATCAATCCCTGTCTTTAATGAAGCTCCCTGGCCGCGGTTCACCTTGTGCCTTAAAACAGATACATTTTCTTTTTTGGCAGCAGCATATGTGTTGTCCGCGGAGCAGTCATCAACTACAACGATATTGCTGTAGCCATGATCTTTCAGATCTTTTATCACAAAACTGATTTTCTTTTCTTCATTATATGCCGGTATGACTATGAAGATGTTTTTTTTCCAGCCAACAGGCATTTTCAGATCAGTATCCCTGTTCTTATCCGGCATATTCTTATTTTCAAACCAACCCATAAATAAACCCCCATCTTAATTTAATCAAACCACACCAAAAACCTTTATATAGTTTATGAAATGCTTTATAAAGAGAGCGATATTTAATAATTTTAAGCAACCAATGATAAATTTAAGCAATTAAGATCAAGCGATAGGGGTGTTGGGCATCACAGATCCAGAGCAGATAAACAGCGATAAAAACAAAGATACTGGCACAGAGAAGGATAGGGATAAGACCAGCCAAAAAGAAGAAAGAGGCAAAGAGAAAGATATTGAGATCTCTTTAGCTGCAGTAAAGAAACACTGGCCTTTGGTCCTGCTTATCATCATCATGCTTTGCGGATTTTATCTCAGGGTTTACCATATAGATTATCCTGTTGTCGGCTATCATAACTGGAAAGAGACCCATTATCTTACAGAAGCAAGAAACTTTGCAAGGGACGGATTTTTCAAATACGGCTTTTTTGTTCCGGAAAATGCATATCCCCAGACACTGGAAGATAAAACAGGAGTGCATTCTGATACATTTCCGCTTGGGCCGATATTAACTGCTGTATCTTTTAAGATATTCGGCTTTCAGTTATGGGCCGGCAGGATTATCGGCATATTGGCAACAACATTCGCTATTTTATTTATGTATCTTACCGGAAAGGAGATCTTCAAAAGAGAAGATGTTGCATTAACTGTCGCTGCATTAGCTGCGATAAACCCCTTGTTTGTGTTTTTCAGCCATAATGTTGAGCTTGTCAATGTGGGGTTGTTATGCATAACAATGTCTGCATATTTCTTTTTTATATGGAGAAGAAAATATGTTGAGCACAAGCACAGCGGATATGCGCATGCAAAGAGCCATGGCCATACTGCGCGCGATAAGATGCATGATGCAGGCGCAAGATACCTGCTTTTATTCGCGGTTTTCTATACCTTGGGAACACTGACAAAATATCCGTTTGCAGTCATGGCAATCCCTCTGTTCTTTTTGTTGCCTTTTAATATATTTAAATTTTCAGAATGGAAAAATATGATTAAGGATATCATTTCAAAGAGCTATATCAAGCAATCAATAGCTTCAGCTGCTGTTTTTCTGCTGATGCCTTTATGGTTCTTTTATTCAAATTTTATTATCGGCTCAGAAACAAGCGGCGGCGGAGCAGTAAAGGCGAGGCTTGTTGACCTGGAGCTGATATTTGATCCACAATGGTGGGCAATAATGAATTCTTTCATCAGAGACAATTACACGATGATTGGCTTTATTTTTGCCCTGCTCGGAGTTTTATCCGCATTATTCCTGTATCTTAAGAAAAAAGATAAATTCGTGGATCATACAGGCAGCCCAAATATCCTTTTTTTGGATAATGCATTGGGCGAAAGATTCATTGTTTATTCTGCGGTTGCAACTGCATTATACTTCTTTGTGATGTCTGCAAAGCTCTCAGGCCACAGCTATCACCAGTATCCAATCGCTCCGTTTATAATAATCGCAATGGCTTATTTCATCGCTGTTCTTAGTGGGACACTCGGATTTGCTGCCGGATCTTTTGGAAAGGCGTATTCAAAGCCTGCAAAATGGACCATCATAATTGTTTTATTCCTGATTGTCCTTTCCCCCTCATTAAAGGCAAAGGACAAGCAGTTTGACACCCAGTTTATGGGCCTGGATGTTGCAGGTGAATACATAAAAGCGCACAGCCAGCCGGATGAACGGATATTTTTCTCAGGAGAGCAGAGCTTCGGCGTGTTATGGCATGCTGACAGGATGGGCTATGACACCCATTCAGGCGTTGAGCAGATGAAAAAAGCAGAGAAGGACAACAATTACAGGTGGATCTTCATGTACCAGTGGGGATTTGCAACAATGCAGAACAAGGAGGACTGGGATTACATAAAAAATAACTATTCCCTGAAGCAGTTTGGATTTGTGACAATGCAGCAGAACAGCCAGCCGGCAATCCAACCGATCTATTTCCTGTTTGAAAAAGGCGGAAGCTTCAACGAGACCAAATTCAGGGAGGATCTCAAGACAAGCAAGCCAATGACAAAGAATTATGAGTATACAATGGGGATAAGGCCGTTTTTCTATGTGGAGTTTAAGTGAGTGTAGGCATAACTATGAACAAAAATGCTGCTGAAATACAGACTTTCGAGGATATTGCAGAATTGCTGACAGCACTTAGCCCTTTAGCGATTCAATCATGCGGCGGGAAATCTGCAGAAAAATTTAAGCAGCATGCAGACGGACTTAAAGATAGGATCCAAGCTGGAACTCAGCGTAATAGATGTTATTTAGTGAGGGATGATAAAGGATATGTGAATAATATTTATTATTGCCCTAGTTGCAATTTTGTAGTTGGCAGAAGTGCAGAAAGCAGATCTCCTGGCCCTAAAAATAGATATGGAAGATATAAAACAGAATATCATTGCGTGAAATGTGATATGTTAGTTGGTGGTGAAGAGAATCCGCCTTTAATATTATAAACTTGCTTTTAGAAACTAAAACTTTGATTGATGGTTTATTATTCCTCCTTCGTAAACCCAATCCACTAGAATGCCAGATATCTCAGGACAAACAGGAATGTCAGCGTTATGAACGTCTGCTTTTAGAGAGGGATTGCTGCTTATGGGTATAACACAACTTTCCTTTATAAATATATTAGATTAGTTACATGTAAGTAACATTTATATACTGGTTGGTATACTTACATGCCTATGAGAGGCAAAAAGCGTGAAAGGATACTCAGAATCCTGCTTTCTGAAGATAGGATTTTAAGCAAGAATGAGCTATCCAAAAAAGCAGGCTGTTCCAGGCAGTGGATAATATTATTCTTAAGGGAGCTTGAAAAGAAAGGATTTGTCAAAGGCGCAGGGGTTAAGGATGCAAAAGGACTGGTCAGATACTGGATAAGCATACATAAAAAACCTAAAAAATACAGGGAATATATGATTAAAGAACCGCTGAAACTTCTGAAAAAAACAAAGTTAGATTATGCTTTGACAACTTATCAGGCTGAAAATATTGTTCAGCATCATCTTTTCCCTTCAAGAATAGATGTTTATATAAAAGAAAGCGACATGCAAAAATGGCATGAACTTTTAATAAAGAATGGATTGTATGGCAAAGGGAATGTCCGTATAATTGCAGGAGAAGATGAGCATATTATATACAGCAAAAGAAAGCTGAATAATTTATTTGTAGTGTCATTGCCTCAGCTTATTATAGATTTGCTTGCGGAAGGCGGACCTTGCGAGGAATCTGCTGAAATGCTTATAAAGAGGCTGTAAATGTACAAAGAATTTGAAACAAGAACATCATATAAATATCTTAAAGAAGTGATTGGGAATCTGAAAGAGCCAATCTGCATGCTTGGCGGATGGGCGGTATTCTTTCATGTAAATAAAAATTTTCAGGAAGCGCAGGGAAGGCCTTATATTGGAAGCAGAGACATTGATTTGGGATTTCATATCAAAGAAAGCAGTTCTGATGACGAGCTGAAAGATTCTGCTTTAAACCAAACAATAAATAGGCTAAAAGAGAAGCTGGGATTCAGGCCATTAAGCTTCAGATTATTTAAAGAAATTCACACAGAAACTGAAGAAGAAATCAAAAAAGGGGAAAGTATTCCGGCGCATTTCATATTTCCAATGTATATTGATTTGATAGTTGATCATATTCCAGACAATTTTAACAGAATATTTGGTTTTAACCCGATAGACGAACCATTGCTAAAACCCGTCTTTGAAAACAGCAGCCATACAAAAATAAAAGAATTCAACAGGAATCTATTGCTGCCCACACCGGAACTTCTTTTGGCAATGAAGATAGGCTCTCTGCCGGATAGGGATAAAGAGCATAAAAAGATAAAAGATATATGTGATATATTCGCTTTGCTGTGGTACAGCAGCATTAAGCCTGCTGAAATAAAAGAAAAGTTAAATAAATTTGTTTCTGTGGATAATATCAAAAAATGCCTTGAATCTATTAATAAGGAAGATCTGCAAAAAGCAGGCTTACAGATAGGGCATACAGCAGAAGAGATTGGGAGGGTTATTAATACTCTAAGCTAAAATGGTTAGCATGACAAGATATCCAATTCAAAGAGTGATAAACTGGTATTACGGAAATTTTTGCACCAGAAAATGCTTTAATAAAGACGGAAGATTATTTGACTGCCATAAAAAATTTCAAATAATAGCCAATACTAACAAAAATTTGATGATAACACATAAGGAATTCAAGGATTTGCTGGATGAAGGAGATATAAAAATTTGTAAACTTAAGCCGGGCTTCAGAAAACGCACAGTCGGCTGGACACAGTTTGAGAATTGGCTAAACGATTCCCAGTTTGATCCGGATAAATTTGATTGAGGCTATGAAAATAGAATGCATTGAGCATCTGATTTTCAAGATAAGTAAAATCTTTAATAAATCCTATTCCTCCTTCATAAACCCGATCCATTGGAATGTCAGATATCTCAGGACAAACAGGAAGGTCAGTGTTATGAAGGTGACTGCCGGCGTGTTTATTTTCTTCGGAAATAATATTATGAAATCAATAAAGATCCACAGCAGAAGGGTATTTAGTATTGTAAACACAAAGCCTGTTGCTGCATATTTAAAAAAGTTCTTCGTGAAAAACTTCTTTTTCATCCAATAAAAGACTGCTATTATCATTTTGCCACATCCTCTGTCGATTTTTTGTCAACCACCACAAATGTCGGCGATAAAAACCCAACCAACCTCTTTATTTTAAATTTTATGATGCAGTATGGGAAAAAGCCGTATATCTTCCCATTTGGAAACAGATCTTTCATATCTTCTATGTTAAAAAAATGCTTATGGTCCTTCCTCTGCAGTTTTGCAGGCGGCAGCCCAAACAGATGAAGCAGCCTGAAGACCCAGCAGTAGCTGTTTGGCGTTGTTAATATCATCTTTCCGTTTGGCTTTAACACCCTTCTGAATTCCCCGACAGAAAATTTTGGATTATCAAGATGCTCTATCACCTCGCTGCACCAGATCAGGTCAAATGAATCATCCTTAAACTTAAGCTTTTTATTTGCATCCATCACGATGCATTCAGGGATGCTTTTCTCAATGTCTATTGATGTTACCCTGTACCCTTTAGCCTTAAGAAATTCTGTCTGGTAGCCTTCCCTGCAGCCGATATCAAGGGCAGTTATGCTTTCTTTTCGTTTTTCAGCTTTAGGGATAAGCGACAGGGCTATCAGTTTGCCTTTTGTCGTCTTTCTCAAATTTCCCTGGCCGAGATCAATCGGAATCTTTTTTAATATGCTCAATAGTCCCATCTAAACACCCAATCAGCATAATTTTTGATATGATCTGCTGATTATTTCATCAATCTGATCACTTTAAAATTTCCTTTATGCTGTACGGCTTCTTTTCCTTATAATAATCTTTTACCATTATGTCAGCCAGCAGGCCAAACATGAAGAACTGGAATCCGATCATCATGCATAACGCAGATAATATCAGTAACGGCCTGCTGCCAATTGATGCATTATACAAAAATTTCAATACGCTTAAATATACTCCGCCGATGAATCCTACAAAAAATATAAGCAGTCCTGCTCCGCCGAACAGATGTATCGGCCTTGTTGAATATGCCATCCAGAATTTCACAACAAGCAGGTCCAAAAATCCTTTCAGCACCCTTAGTATATTGTATTTGCTTTTGCCGTGCAGCCGTGGGTTATGCTTCACTTTGATCTCTGTTATCTTAAAGCCCTGTATCTTCAGCAGCGCTGGGATGAACCTGTGCATTTCTCCGTATAGATCAAGGTTTTCAAAGCATTCTTTCCTATATGCCTTTAAGCTGCATCCGGAATCATGTATCCCGTCGCGGGCAATCACATTTCTTATTATGCCTGCAATCTTTGAAAATGCCCTTTTTGAGAACGGATCTTTCCTGTCAGCTCTCCATCCGCTGACGCAGTCATATCCTTCATTTATTTTTTCCAGCAATGCAGGAATATCTTTTGGGTCGTTCTGCAGATCAGCATCCATAGCGATTATTATCCTGCCTAAGGCAGATTTAAAGCCAGCATCCATCGCAGCTGTCTGGCCGAAGTTTCTCCGGAATATTATCACCTTCACATCTTTGTCTTTTTGGCGGAGAGATTTAAGATTTTTTGGGGTATTGTCTGTGCTGCCGTCATCAACATATATCATCTCATAACCCATGTTCAGCTTATCAAGGACTTCCTTTAATGATCTATGCAGCAGACTGACATTATCCTCTTCATTATAAACAGGTATCACTATGCTCAGTTCCGGTTTGGTTTCATCATCATGTTTCATTTTCAGATCACATCTATATCTAAAATCCTGCCTGCCTTTTCAAATCCCATCCAAAGCTTCTTTATTATACCAGTCTATAAATTTTTTCATTCCCTCTTCAAGCGAAACCTTTGGCTCCCAGCCTAAAAGCCGTTTTGCCTTGCTTATATCCGCATAAGTGGCAGGCACATCCCCTTTCTGCATGGGCATCTGTTTTATATCTGCTTTTTTTCCTGCCATTCTTTCTATCAGCCTGATAAACTCATTCAGTTCCGCTGTCTTTGAATTGCCGAGATTGATTATCTCAAACTTAAATTTTTTATCCAGCGCAGAGACAACGCCGCTGACTATATCGCTTATGTAAGTATAGTCCCTTTTTGATCTCCCGTCCCCAAACCTTTGTATCTGCTTTCCTTCTGTTATATTCTTTGTGAACAGATAGGGGGCCATATCAGGCCTTCCCCTCGGCCCGTATGCAGTAAAGAACCTGAGACAGGTTATGTTAAGCCCCGCAAGGCGGCTGTATGTATAGCAGAAAAGTTCGCATGCCTTTTTTGTCGCGGCATACGGTGATACAGGGCAGTCTGTCCTGTCATCCTCACTGAAAGGAATTTTGCTGTTTTCCCCATATACAGAAGATGATGAGGCAAACACAAAATTGGCCACATCATTCTCTTTTGCAAGCTCAAGGAGATTAAGCGTTCCGCCGATATTTGTTTCCTTGTATAATAGTGGATTTAATATGGAAGCCCTTACCCCTGCTCTTGCCGCCAGATGGACAATCTTATCTATCTTGTTTTTCTTAAAGATCTGCGCCAGCTCATCCTTTTTTGTTATATCCGTCTCAATAAACTCAAAGTTTGGATTGTTCATGTTAAGGGATATATTTTTTAGTTTTCTTTCAGGCGGGTAATAAGGATCAAGATTGTCTATGCATATCACTTTCTTCCCTTCAGAAATAAGCCTATCGCAGACATGGCTGCCTATAAAGCCTGCTCCGCCGGTCACAAGAATTGTTTCCATATGCTCACTTTAGCCTGTATATGCCCTATATATGCTGGTTTATGGCTGCCATTATATATAATTTTCTTTACTTTTATGCTTTCCTGCTGCTTATTGCTGATCGCTGTATGCCAATTGAGAAAACTTATCCTCAAAAGCAGCTTTGTTCTTATCTTTGCCCTGCCAGTCAACTTTCCATATATCTATATCCCAGCCAACAGTGCTTTTTTGCTTGTCAAACAGGTCAAAATACTGCAGGCCTATGCCTCCGAAGAAATACAGCCTTGTGAACATGCTTCCGGCAAGCTCCGGAGCCATCAATACAGCCTTGTATTCGCCATTCTCCTGGTATATCCCGAGCCCGTATGGGAAACTGTTTTCTTTATGCTCTTTTATATGGAAACCTGCATTATCAGTATATGCAAATACCGCAGGCCTGTTATTTTTTTCGGCAGTATTCTCTATGATCAGGTCATTGGTGATCATATTCCTGACAAACCTTATCTTTGTTTCTCCCGCATTTACATCGCAGTACAGCTCAGAATCATTTTTCCTTAATGCGCAGCCTCCGACAGAGGCATATGAAGGCCATGGCGCTATCCAGTCATTGGCTTCTTTTTCTGTTGAAAGAGCCTGTATCTCCTTGTAATATTTTTCCGCAATGCCTGCATCATAGCCAAATTCATCCTTCATATATCTCTTTGCTTCTTCCAGATTCATATTCTTCAGATCGCCCCATATCATCGCCCTTTCAAAATTCCAGCTTCCGAAATGCCCCCATACCCCTGCTTTTCCGACCATATCCGAACTTGTCACAAAGAAATTCTCGGGTGGCTCGCAGTGGGTTTTTTTCAGTATGCCGCTTATCTTATCATCAGGAACGTTATTTTTTCTTAGGGCCTCTCCTGCCTGTTTTGCATCCATCTTAATGATCTCATACAACAGGTCAACGCTTTTGTGTGTATTCTTCAGCTCTTCATTCAATGCGTCAAATCCTGTGTTGGCTCCGCAGTCAAGCATCCTCAATATCCCAACTGCTTCTTTTTCATCTGATGTAAGAAGAGCCTTCCCCATCCAGTGCGCCTGAGGCCTGTCCTGGGAAGCGCCGTCAAATGTCACTGCCCTGTCAGCGCCCCACTTAAACCAATGGCCAAAATCCCACCATGAATTTATTATTGCGTCTTCTTTTGAGTTTTCCTTCACTTTCTGCAGGGTATTGCTCCATTCATCTGTATACATAGGCACTTCGTCCATTGAGATCCCTATTGCGCTTCTGCACATCCCAAATCTGCAGAAAGCCTCATACATCTTCAATCCGCCTTCTGTCTCATAATTGCCTAATTTCGGCAGAGGCGTAAATCCGATCACAATGAGGAATATAACAATAACAACAACCTTCATGACTGCGCTGTTTATCTGGATCTCTTTTGCAGCGCTGCTTAATCTGTAATATATCATCTTGCCTATGCCTGCGCCGAATAATATGCTCCACACAGGGATTATCAGTATCACAAACCGCATTCCCTCAGTTGATGCATAGAATGTCCCTGCCAGCCATACAAGGAGTATTATTATCAGTTTTATGGCCTTCTCTCTTTCCTCTTTCAGCGTTATAAGCGAAAAAAGGCCAAGAAGCGCAATCACCACAATCAGGTTTCCTCCTATAGAATCCACTATCTGGGATAATGATGTTGCATTAAGCTCTGCAACTGTGGTATAGACATTTGGCCAGAATGTTGTGTGCGACGCTTCTTTTATCTGCAGGAATGTGAGAGGCTGCAATGGTGAATGTATAAACCACCTGAAATTTCTGAAGAGAGTGACAAATATGCCTGAGATGAATATGTAAGGGGCAAGAACAACCGCTATTTCCTTCAGCCTTGCATTTTTTTCAAAATTAAATATTTCTTTGCCGTATCTCACAAGAAGATATATGCAGTATATCCCTATGGCTGCCATTATGAAATCAAACACATACCACCAGCCTTCCCATGCATAGGAAAATATGCCTGTCGCTATGCCTGCCAATGCAGAATAAGCGATCCTTTTTTTATTGTCATCTGCGTATAATGCCTCAATAAAAAGCCACAGTATCACCAAAGGAAAGAATACATTGTAAGAATCTGTGTCTGAAAATCCGCCGACTGTCCTTGACAGGAATATGGGGTTCATCGCGATCATCATTGAAGCAAAAAATCCTGAGACATTGCCGCCGATTTTTCTGGCAATGAAGAATGCGGGCACTGTGCATAATGATGCGAATATTGCCGGAAGCAGGAAGAAAATATTCATCAGGGTTATATCCCTGTTAAAAAAATGCGCAAACTCATACAGATATGCCCCAAATCGTATATGGAACAATGTCGGAGCTGTTTTTCCTATCGGCGCAAGCATGTGCGTGTCCCATGGACTGCCGTCTTTTGTCATATCCCCTTCATCACCATGATCAACCACATTTTTTGCATATCTCATCCAGTGGTATGGGTCAAGCTCAAGAAGATACGTCTGGCCGGTATCATCTTTAAAATCGCTTCTTAGGCGGTCAGCATTTGCCTTTATCTGCTGCTGGTACATATCTTTCTGGGACGCTATAAGCTTGGCAAATTCATTATCTATAAGCTTGTTTTTATTTTCCTGGGGAAGATTTGGATATGCCTTGTTTATTTCCTGCTCAATCTGCGCTTTTAGATAAGCATCAACATTGTTCTGCGCCCAGTGGTCTGCTATAGGCAGATATTCCGGCTGCATCCTGAGGAAGAAAGCAAAGAAGAACGGTATTAAAATAAGAAATACAATGCCGTATTTTGAAAAGAAATGGTATGTTTTCCTCCATACTTCCTTTATATCAACAGAGAGCTCTTCCGGATCTTTTTCCGGGTTTTCTGTATGGCTGGCGTGATGTCCTGTGTGATGCGCAGAGGAATGCTCTGTATGATAAGCATGAGAATGTTCCGTATGATGGATGTGCTCCTGATTTTTTGACGGCATGTTTTCTTCCTGTTTTTTCTTAAATATCTTTTTTACAGGGCCTGTCACTTTGCTGAAATCTATGCTAAGCTCATCTTCTTTGTCTTCTTCAGATTTCGCTGTATCTTCTGCCATAAACACCCTCCAAACATGCCAAAATCCCTTTTTTTATAAATGTTATGATAGCTGTTTATGCGCTATCCTGAATATTTATATATGCTGCTGATTATCCAATCTTCCATGAAAACGGCAATAATCGGCGCAGGGCCTGTCGGATGCTGCTGCGGATATCTTCTTGCAAAAAATAAGCATAAATTCACAGACAGGCGCAGTGAAGATGAAATCTCCATCTTTGAAGAGCATTCAAAAATAGGCGTTCCTGAGCAGTGCACTGGGCTGATAAGCAAAAATATCCTTGATTTTGTGGATATGAATGAATTGAACAGATCCAGATGCATACAGAACAGGATAAAAGGCGCTGTGTTCTCATGCATGGACGCAAGATCTGAGATCCGCGCAAGTGATACCCAGGCATTTGTCTTTGACAGGACAAAATTTGATGAATTGTTTGCACATAAGGCAAAGAAACAGGGCGTGGATATATACACTGGCCATAAATATATCTCCCACAAGAAAGTCGGCGATAAGATAAAGCTTTTTGTCAGTACAAACCAATCACTGGAATATGTGGATATGAAGCATGTATATGCAGATATTTTAATCGGCGCTGACGGGCCCAACTCCCAAGTTGCGCAGAATTCAGGCTTATTTGGAAAAAGAAATTTTTATTACGGCAATCAGGCAGTGATCAGGTTCAAAAAGCCAGATTTTGACAGGAATCTTGCCTATCTTCACTTTGATAAAAAATACACAGATAAATTCTTTGCATGGCTTGTGCCTATTGACGAAGATACTGCAAAGGTCGGCCTGGCATCATTGAGCAGGCCTTATGAATATCTTAACAGGTTTTTGAAAGATGAATTTGGCAGCGGCAGGTTTAAGGTCCAAAACAGGCAGGGCGGCCTGATTCCGATCTACAGCAGACAGCCTGTTTCCAAAGATAATGTTTTTCTGGCCGGCGATGCGGCTCTGCAGGTAAAAGCCACAACAGGAGGAGGAGTCATCAATGGCCTTTACGGCGCAGAGGCGCTGGCAGGATCCATATCAGATGAAAAGCTGCGGAATGGCTGCGATGCATCATATTCTAAAAGCTATGAAAAAAGGCTTTCCGGAATAAGAAGGAATCTTTGGCTACACTCTGTGATAAGAAGAAGATTGAATAGATTCTCTGATCAGGATTATGTTTCCCTTATCAAAAAACTGGAAAATGAAAATGTCAGAAAACTGCTTGTAGAGCGCGGAGATATGGACTTTCCATTAAGATTTGGATTAAAGCTGATCATGGAAGAGCCTTCTTTCCTGAGATTCCTGATGCCTTTTTAGGGGCATGCCTTGTTATACGCTATGCTTAATTTTATGTGGTTTTAATAGGAACCATTTAAACTTTCAAAAAACCAGCTTAAATATGCTTCTGCTGTATTTTTAAAAGTTTCATATATAAATATTTTTATCACACGGCAATAGTAAATAATAGAAAGGTTTATATATTAAATGTTATTATTGATCTTTTAGTTTTACGTTTGATCATGCTGTGTTTGAGGGGTGTAGGGAATTAAAAAGCTTTAATGCCGTAAACTATGTTTTATGGCTTTTTAGAGGCTTAAACATAAAAATAAGGACAAATAGATGGTTATAATAAAAAATATGCCTTAGGAGGCTTTAAAAATGAAGTCATTTGGATCGGGATTCAGCTCAAAATTCAGAACATTTGCAGCCATATTGGGCTTTATGGGTGTCATGGGTACTTCTGTCGGTAATTATAATGTTGCGAATGCTGTGACATGCAAAAGACATGACAGCAGAATAATGTGCCAATTTGATGATGATGAAAAAAAACAACTGGGCGTATCTGCTTTAATTTACAACAGATCCACACAGGAAATTTCTGATGTACTATCTGAAACCGGCAAACCTATTTCAGGTGATTGTCAAGATGCGATCACAGCAAAAGATTATGCACTTAGAAAAATGGTGGGACGGAGTATCCCTCTAGCAGGCGTAGCAGCACCTATCCTACCATTAGAGCCTATAACACCGACAAGCGGTTCGCCACTCCCTGCATTAACATCACCAACACCAGCTACAAATACAGCAATAACAGCAATGCCGGCAAGCGCAACAGCTTTAACAGCATCTTCTGTTTATGATGAGTTTGATATTGATAAGGAAACAGCGATGGAATGGGCAAAGGAAGCTAGAAACTATGCAAAACAAAGGCTGTCAAAACTGATAAAATTAGTCGCTCTTGAAAAATATGATGCGGCTTCAGATAGTTATATCATAGGGATGATAGGCAAAAATGCGGGAAATCTTGATGCATTGGGCAGCTTGGGAAAAGATGAGAATAATCCTTCTGTTAAGCAATTGATAAGAGGATTGGAAAATGCATCCTCTTATGTCGGCGCGCTTGTGAACACATCAACTTTTGCAGTCGGCAAACATTCACCGGAAAAAGAGACAATAATGAAAAAATTCATGGCTAAACATATAAATGAAACATTTTTTGCATCTGCTGAAAAAGCAGAACCGGATGATTTTAAGATAGAATGGAATGATGCAGAACAAAGGCTTAATGCAATTTATGTAACAGACAATAGCCTTAAAACAGAGCTTAATAATCTAAGAAATACCGCTTATTCTTCTCAAAAGGCAACTATGCTGACTGATACAGTCGGAAACAGGGGAATCATTGTCGCAAATAACGGAAGGCTCTTATGGCAAAATTTACCAAATATAGACCTTAGGCTTCCGGTAATACTTGCAAATACATCTTCAGATATTTTAAAAGAATATGCGAAGAATACACCTAATAATGACCTAAAAAATGTCATAAATACCTCTGTTGAAGCAGTTAAGAAAGAACAAACTCTCGGCAGCCTGAGATGGAGAATTGCCAGATCCAGCAGTGGATACACCACAATTGATGATACTGATTTTGAAAAATCAGCCAAATATCAGGATGCCTACACAGCCAAAATACCATTATCATTCGGCAAAAAAGGGCAAAAAATTGAATTTTCTTCAACAGAAAACGATGATGCATATACAATAGATATGTTAGTTGTTGGAAAATTTACAGAGGGGATTTTAAGCCCTAAACGGGGATTTCACCCAACAATAACTCTTTTAGATGGGCAGGACTATGCAGTACAATTAGAGGATGGCAAAAAATCAAAAGTTTACATATTCACTGCAAAAGTTGAGAAGGAAAAGAAAGCAGCACCAGCAGCGCAACCGGCAACACCACCTCCACCATCACTGACAGTCACAGATGATGAGATAAAAAAAGACAAAACACTCAATGTTATAAAAGCAAGCACATATCCTTCGTTTAGGCTAACCTTACTTGGCGGCCTTAATCCAGTTGACAGAACAAATTATTCATTGATGGCAGGAAAGCCGGCTAATTTTAATGCAGATGCGAATACTGGTGAGCTATTAAATAATACGGTCTTTGGCGGCGATCTTGAATTTACAGTCCCTGAAGATGGAAAAGTGCATTTTAATATGGGTATAGGCTATGCTTTAAAGGGAATATCCGGAAAGACAGAAGGAGGATTAACCAAGCCAAATTCTTCAGAAATTTCCTCAGAAATAAGCCAGAATTATAATATCTCAAATCATGATGTAACAGCTGATATGCGGCTGCTGATAGATTTAGTGGAAGCGAAGATATATAATGATAACACTGCCGGCAGGATGACTTTAGCAGTCCCCTCTTTTTCATATCATCTGAATTATGCGTCCCAGGAAAATGACGGCATAACTGCAGTTGCCGGAGGCAATCATGCTTTTTTAGGCGGCATTGAATTTGCCCATGCTAAATCGCAGATTGACAGAGAATTTGATTGGGCATATAAAATTAAGATTTTAGGCGGTTATAACAAATCAGACATGATCAGCACTGCCAATTTTGATGGGCCTGTTTTAAAACCCGGCATTGAAGGAAGGATAATGTTTAAGGATGTAATCAGGCTTGGTTTAAAATCATATTTTCAGTATGCTGATCTTTCAGGCCAGGAAACAAAAACGCCTGGTGGGGCAATAATTCCTTTAGCAGAAAAGTCTCTTACTGTTGCAGGCGAACTTGATCTTATGTTTCACGCAGGAAAAGGATTTTATGTAGGCCCTTATTTATCCGGCTTTTATTCAGACGCAGAAACTTTGAAAGGCGCAGAAAAATTAACGCAGGATACAGCGTACTGCATTGGCGGAGGATTAAAAGTTGAGTTCAATCTTCCGGAATACCAGACGATAACCACAACAAGCACAAGATGATGTTATAATCATTTAATCAGCTTAAAATTTAATTTCAGTATTTTAGGGGGTATCAGAAATGAAAAAAATAGCGGCAGTATTGGCATTGTTGATTCTTGTGATAAATATATTTCCAATCTTATCAGCATATATGCCCCCGGACAGAGATGAGGATGGCATATTCCCGGATGAAGAGGATAACTGCCCAAATACGCCGAATACAGACCAGACAGATTCCGACCATGACGGCCTCGGAGATGCCTGCGACCCGACACCGAACGGAGAAAGCGGAACACAGCCGCCGTCAGAGAGTGATCTGCCGGACCTGTATGTCAAAGAGATTACAGCCATTTCACAAGACCACTACCCCGGAATATATGCCGGCGATTTGGTATATATATATGTCACTGTTGAGAATAAAGGCAAAAAAGACGCAAAAGATTTTGTGGTCATGATAGACTCAGGCAGCGGCACTTCTTCTATCAGTCCGAGAGCTTATTTACGGCCAGGCGAAAAGATGCGGGAACTTCTTTCAGTATATTATGAAAAAGAAGGAGATTTTGAAATAACAGGATGGGCTGATTTTTATGGCGCTGTTGCAGAAGAGAATGAATATAATAATATGGGAAATCTTCTGATACATGTCAAAGACAGAGCATCTCTGCCTCCTGAGCAGGAGGATCTGCCTGATCTATACATCAAGAGCTTATCCATCCCTTCACAGGCTTATGCCGGGCAGGAAATAACAGCGCATATTACTGTCGGAAACAAAGGCAAAAAAGATGCAGGGTTCTTTTGGATGACGCTTGATCCTGACAGTTCAGGAAATAAAAAACAAACATGGGGCTCAGGCTGGGGTACAGGCCAGACAGAAGAAAATTTTGTATTAAGAGCCGGCGAAGAGATAACTTATGATATGCCTTATACTTACACGGCGAGCGGAACATTTAAGCTGGCAGTCCATGCTGATGAGACTAATTCAGTCAAAGAAGAAAATGAAGGCAATAATGGAGCATCAGCAGATATCTGGGCCAGTGAAAGGATATCTCTGCCTCCGGAACAGCCTCCTGTAAAAGGCAAAGACACAACTGCCCCGGCAGTCAAACTGACAAAACCCGAAGATAATTCCAAATCAGACACAAACAAGCTGCAGCTGGAATTCAGTGTTGATGAGAAAGTAAGCGAGAAAGTATTATGCCATGCAATAATTGACGGGGTAAGCCAATATGATTTTACTGTTGATATTCCCGGGATAACAATTCCGATTGGCTTTTTTACAGGGCATTATATAAGGTTAACATGGCCTGCATCAGCAGCTTTTCCAAGCGCGCCAAAAACATTCGGTGAAGGCCAGCACACATGGAATATAGAATGCGCAGACAGGTCAGGAAACAAAGGAAAGGCAGAAAAAGATTTTACATTCGCTGTAGACACAAAAACACCGCAGCAGGCTGAAGACAAAACACCGCCTAGAATAAATCTGATCTCGCCAGCCAGCAATGATGAGATAAGAAAAGGCTTTGGCAGGGAAACGATCTCTGTTGATCTTGTATTCTCAGTTGATGAGGAAAATTATAAGGCCTGCACAGCATATGTATGGAAGGCATATTCATGGATGACAAAAACACAGTCAAGGGAGTTTGGCATGGGCACAGACTCTTCAAAGCCGATAACCGCGGGTTTTTCATTGGATGATGACTCTTATTCATGGAATGTAAGATGCACTGATAAATTTGGAAATGGCGGAGTATCAGAAACCATAGACTTTAAGGTAATATCAACAGCTGCACCGCCAACACCCGCAGACACAGCGCCTCCAAAGATAACTTTGATCTCACCTTCAGATGATGAGCAGATAAAGAAAAGGCCGACAGCGCAGTATGTTCCTGTAGACCTGACATTCTCAGTTGATGAGGAAAATTACGGGACATGCACTCTTTATGCATGGCAGGCAGGCGATGTTAATGCAAAGAGGCAGCAGGCAGCATTTGATAAGGATGAACAGTTAAAAGCAGTCCTTTTCTTTGATGAAGGCAGATATTCATGGAATGTGAAATGCACAGATAAAGCAGGCAATGAAGGAGTATCTTCTTATTCCTCATTTGATCTGGAAAATGAAGGGCCGCAGCCATTGAATAATAATCCTGATGAGATACCCCCTGTGCTTATCCCTTTATTCCCGCCAGACGGAATGGTGACTGAGGAGCTTGATGAAATCAATTTTAAATTCCAGGCCTATGATATGGCCTCAAAATTTGATCTGCGCGAATGCATCGGGAGCTATACAAGACTGGGAGGGGAAACAAATGCAATATATTTTGCAGCCTATGAGCAGCAGTATTATACATCCCGGTCATTTAACATGGCTGACGGAGATTATCTATGGCAGGCAAGCTGCGAGGATGAA
>Ga0208375_1002289_pt1 | contig 18476 bp, 21 predicted proteins | sample RifOxyD1_FD_184038 | JGI IMG/M metagenome (GOLD analysis project Ga0208375, IMG submission 184038) | Soil microbial communities from Rifle, Colorado - Rifle Oxygen_injection D1 (SPAdes) | ecosystem: Environmental > Terrestrial > Deep subsurface > Rock core/Sediment | place: Rifle, Colorado... | reverse complement strand
TCAGCAGCTCAAAGGAAAAACGCCGGCGGAAAAAGCAGGAATAAACTTGAAACTTGGGAGAAATAAATTGTTAGAACTAATCAGATTTGTTGGAGAAAAACTGACGTGACGAGAAATATCCTGTATCCTAGTAAACCAATAAAATCTAAAAACCCATTGTTCCTTCCAACAAAAATATCCCTAAATAAAAAAGATGAAATACGAATACGCCCCAGACTTGCAGCAAAAAATGGTTGAAATAGTCAACTCTCTCGGCATGAGTCACATCAAAACCGACAGAGTTAGATGTTTCCGCAGCCGCGGCTCAAGCACAAAGCGCACAATCGCAAGATGCCACGCCCTCGGCAAGCTCATGCAGCACGCAATGGGCACAAAAGCATTTTACGCAATAGAATTCCTCGAGCTATTTGAAAAGATGTCAAAAAAAGACCAGGAAAAAACAATAATCCACGAGCTTCTCCACATTCCAAAAACTTTCGGCGGCGGCTTCCGCCAGCACGACTTCGTCTGCGAAGAAAACGTAGAGCTCCTTCATAAAAAATTCGAAAATCTTAATCAAACCAGAAGCAATTGGTTCAATTGAACTCTTAAAACCATCAACATCTCATATATGACACAAAAATTCTAATCATAAAAACATTTAGCTGGATATCGTTATTAATTATCGTCGTTACCATACAATAATTAAGCTATTTTAGTTAATCTCTGCTAAATAGCAGCAAAATAATAGATAACCCGCCCCCTCTTGCCTGAAAGAGTTGGTTCATTGTCTCCCAGATAATAATTTACAAGAAACTTAGCAAAATTCAAAGAGAATTAAACTTATAAACTATAAAACCATAATTCAAGCATGAAAAAAAGAGGCATGAAGTTCGTATTCTTAATTACGGTATTATTCTTAATCGCCTTGGCGGCAATTTATTTTTCCATTCCACGAATTTATTTTAGCCCCGACGACGGCACAACATCAACACGTTCATTTGTCGCAAACTCATTAGTAGGAAACGAAATAAACAAGCCAATTACTGTAAACCTCGCGATAGATTACGATCCCGCGTCGGCAACTCCGTTTATAGACATCATTCAAGCTATTCCTCAAGGATTTAATATAATATATGAAGGAATTTCAAATCCCCGCCCCGACCTTGCCGCATACTTCCCGGCAAACACAACACCCATTCAGCTTACAAAATTCTCACCAACGGATGAAAATCTTTCATACGTATTGATTCCAAATCCCGCAGTACTCTGTCCTTCCGCTCTGGGAACCTCAATCCCAATAAATACTTTGTACCTCGCGCCTCCAGAAGAACCTCGCCCAGAAAGAGGCACAGCAAGTATTTTCCTGGCGCAAAAAAACGTAACAAGAACGCTCTCAAAATCCGAAACCAACGTAAACAGAGAGATTACAGTTTACTTGCATGTCTATCCTGCATGTGAAGATTCATACACCATCACCGAAAACTTTCCCTTGGGATGGACAGTTATTGATGAGGGGGGTGGCTCTATTTCCGGCAACACTATAACTTGGAACATGCCCTCCTGCTCAGGAAGATGTGAAAGCACAGTCATCGCTTACAAGCTCAGAGCGCCGTCAATCCCCACATCAATAACGTTCTCAGGAATATACAAAATGCCCTTAGCAGACCCTAATACTATGTATTTACCATTTGCCTACTTGCAAGTTAAAAATGTTGACTGCACCGCTCCAGAAGCCTGCGCCCAGTCAGCCTGCCAAGGCGAATATTGCAACGCCCAGCAAACAGCAACTTGCTCTGGAGGAGACTGCGTTCCAAACTCTTGCGGCCTCCAAGCAGGCCATTACTGCGGTTCTTCATGCCAGCCCGGAGATGTTCAAACAACTAACTTCGCTTGCACTTCCGGCGTCTGCTGCCAACACACCCCTCCTCAAACTTGCGAGCAAGCAGGTGGCTACTGCGTCGACAATCCAGGGATGCTATGTCCTCCTGGATTAAACAGGCAAGTCAACTTTGATTCAACATGCAACGGCGGAGAACTCCCATTAGAAGGAAATTATCCGATATGCTGCAGTGCAAACGCAATAGTAGAATGCTCTACCACGCCAGACTGCGGAACAACAGATTGCAGCTCTCTTACCACAGAATGCAGAACTTATTCTGATGTCTCGCAAACATGCTCTAACGGTATTTGTGTGGGAATTTGCAATGGCTATTCGAACGATCCTCTTAGAACTTCCTGTAATTCAGGAGCAGGAGCATGTGATGGAAACGGAAACTGCGCAGTTTGCGGCGGTGACGGACAGCTTTGTTGTGCAGGTTCAACAATAAACGTTCAATGCCCGGATGTAAGCGTACCTGCTAGTGCATACTGCGAAGCCGGCACAAATCTATGCAGGCCGGGACCAGCCGATTGCTATACCGACTTCGATTGCGGAACAACAAGCTGTCTGAATCCACCAACATGCAAGTATTACACAAGCAGCAGCATTCAGAATATCTGTTCTGCGGGAAGCTGCATTTTTGGTAATTGTGCCCCATTGTTGGCAAACTCAGATGCAGGAACTTCCTGCAATTCAGGAACAGGAACATGTGATGGAAATGGAAATTGCGTACTTCTTCCAACATGGACTTTAACAACAGGCATTAATCCAATTATTCCGGGGGGCTCTTTCTCTGGGGGGAACGTTATGGGCGGAACGATTGACGTTCCAACGCAAACCTATGTAAGCGGAACTATGGTTAAAATTACTCCAACTGTCGAAAATAGCAATTTTGAATTTTCTTCCTGGACTCTTGATGATCCATCTTCAGAAACTGTAAATCCTGCAGACAACTCTTTAACTGTTAATATGAGCAATAACCACAATGTAAAAGCAAACTTTAGGGTTGTCTCAACCAAAAAGATTATTGAAGTTAGAATTCGGGGAAGCAGTGCGCCTAACAATGTAGCAACATTTGCTTTGAATCCCGCCCCAACAGGCGTAAATGTTCCTGGCGGAGACATTCTAGCAGGAATATATTTGAACAGCCAATCTGTCCAGGTGTCTGTTTCTAATGTTAATCCTAGTTTTACCTTTTCCGGATGGTATGACGGAAATACCTTTGTTTCGTCGCAAACCACTTATACTATTCCTTCTGGTATTGGCAATCATAACCTTTTAGCTCAGTTTGACCTGTCTGCTCCGGCCCCGTAAGTATTTCTTTTCATTTTAAAATTCAACTGTTCTCACAAATGTTCTAAATCAATTCACCACGCAAAAGTAATTTCAAATTAAAAAGGGCTTTGTTAAAAAAGTCAAACTATTGGTTTACTATCTTGGTTGGGGGGTGGTGGTTCTGGAGGTTAGGGCGAGCATGTTACGCGAGGTAATCCGCAGATAATTTACGAGCGTGGCTGCGAGCGAGCGCGTTACATGCCACCATATTTCAATAATTTAGGCATGTGACCGCGAGTAGGACTTTTCACTGAAAGTGAAAAAGTTGTGGGAATTCATAAACCAACCAAGAAGTTAGAATTGTTTGCAATAAATAGTTCGATTTGCGCAAGATATTAATTACAAATCGAAACTATCTGGGTGCAAACAATTCAATAAGAATTCCAATAAGCCCTAAAAAACAACAAACCATATAAATGGAAGTCATCTTGAAAAACCATGGATTTGTCTGGAGTTAAGCAAAGGCAGAAGCAGAAAGAGGACATCGTTCTAGAAGCAAAAAACTTTTTCAATGCTTACAAAAAAGAAATAGGAGAATCTGTCAGAAAAGAAGAAGGCATTGTAAAACTAGACTTCAACAAATTGCAGGAGTTCTCAACAATCCTCGCAGACAATATTTTAGACCTTCCAGAAGAAACAATTGCCTTGCTTGAAATCGCACTTGAAGAATCAGAATTCCTTTCGGAGAAAAAACCTCGCGTCAGAGTCACGGAGCTTCCAAAAAGCTGCTTCCTTCCCATAAGGGCGATTAGGGCAAAACACCTTGACAAAATCCTAACTGTTGAAGGAATAATCCGCCAAGCTTCAGAAGTCAGGCCCCAGGTGGTAAACGCAAGATTCGAATGCCCAAACTGCGGCGCAATCCTTTCAGTCCTCCAGATAGAAAGAAAATTCCAAGACCCGTCAAGATGCTCGTGCGGCTGGAAAGGCAACTTCAAGTTATTGAGCAAAGAAATGGTCGACGCCCAAAGATTAGTTATCGAAGAATCTCCGGACACTCTCGAAGGCGGCGAACAGCCAAGAAGAATTAATGTTTTCCTAAAAGAAGACCTCGTAGATTTAAGAATGGAAAAGCGCACAACTCCTGGAAGCAGAATAAAAATCCACGGAATTCTAAAAGAAATTCCCGTACCATTGCAAACCGGCTCAATTTCAACAAGATTCGATATCGCAATAGAAGCTAACAACGTAATTTCCATGGAAGAAACTTACGATGAAATAGAAATGAGCGAAGAAGACGAAAAACAAATCCTCGAAATAGCCGCAGACCCAAAAGCCTTCGAAAGATTATCAAAAAGCATCGCATCAAGCATTTATGGTTTCGAAAAAATCAAAGAGGCAGTTTTGCTTCAATTATTCGGTGGAATAAAAAAGAAAAAATCAGATGGCGGCTCGACCCGTGGCGACATTCACGTTCTCCTCGTTGGCGATCCAGGAGTTGCAAAATCAGTTCTCTTAAAATACGTCTCAACTATCGCTCCAAAAGGCAGGTACGTTTCCGGAAAAGCCGCTTCCGCAGCAGGCCTTACCGCAGCAGTCATAAAAGACGAATTCCTTAGAGGCTGGTCTCTTGAAGGCGGAGCCATGGTCCTTTCAAACAAAGGCGTAGTCTGTATTGATGAAATTGAAAAGATGGACGAGCACGACCGTTCAACAATGCATGAAGCGATGGAACAGCAAACCGTTACAGTCTCAAAAGCAAACATCCAGGCAACGTTAAGAGCAGAAACGACAGTCCTCGCTGCAGGAAACCCAAAAATGGGGAGATTTGACCCTTACACCCCAATTCCCCAGCAGATTGACATTTCTCCCGCACTGCTCTCCAGATTCGACGTCATTTTCATAATTCGCGACTTGCCAAATAAAAAACAGGACGAGGCAATCGCAACCCAAGTCCTTGAAGAGCACAAGCAGGAAGTTATAAGAGATGTCATCGATGCAAAACTCCTAAGAAAATACATTGCTTACGCCAGGCAAAAATTCAAGCCAAAGCTGACAGACGAAGCAATAGAAGAGATAAAAGATTTTTATGTTCGGTTAAGAAACCAATCAACTCAAATCAAAGACTCTGACATAAAACCCATTCCGATAACTGCGAGGCAATTAGAAGGAATCGTACGACTAAGTGAAGCCCATGCGAAAATACGGCTAAGCAGCAAAGTAGAAAGAACAGATGCAAAAAAAGCAATTGAACTGCTAAGAACATCACTCGTTCAGGTCGGCTACGACGAAGAAACAAAATCTTTCGACATAGACAGAATGACAACCGGCATCACCTCATCAAAAAGAGGCAAGATAATAATGGTAAAAGAAATTCTCTCACAATTAGAATCCAGGTTAGGCAAACTCATCCCATTGGAAGAACTTGAAAAAGCAATACAGGATAAAGTTACCGAGGCAGAACTCGAAGAAGCTCTTGACCAATTGTCAAAGGCCGGAGACATTTTCAAGCCAAAGAAGGGATATATCCAAAGAATTTAATGTAAACAAAAAGCTTATAACTGTAAAGCGATTAAGAAAAATATGGCAGAAAAATATAAAGTTCACTATGACAAGGAACATGACCGGCTGATGGTTGCCGGAAAATCAGATTCAGACATCATGACAGGCAGCGTAAGGATTCTGAATGTGGTATTAGATTTCAATACCAAAAACCAAGTCGTAAATGCAGAGCTGCTTCATGCTTCAGAATATTTAGATTCTTTAAGCATAGACTCTGAAATTCTAAATAAGATAACAACTGGAAATTTGGTTTTTAGACAATTAAGAAACGGATATGAAATTATTTTCGTCTTAAAAATTAAGAACGAGACTATTGCAATCCCTTACAATGTACATCTGCCGAATCAAAAACAAATAGTTAATTCTTCCCAAGTCTTTTAGCCAAGTTTCTCCTATATTCGATGGCGTGGATAATTTCTATTTTATCTTTTTTAGGGCACATCGCTATTGAAAATGTGATGTTGTTGCTTAAGTGATAAAATAATTCGTAACCAATGTCTCCAAATCTTAATTTTTCTTTTTCAATTGCAAATACTTTATCAAATTGTGGAAAAATCTCCAGAACTCTCCTGTGCTCAATGCCCCTTTCTGCCAATCTTATTTGATAATATTTAGTAAAAATAAGTTTCTTACCTTTGATTTTTTCTTCTATTATCTCGAGGATATCTCTTTTGTCTTTGATAAGCCAAGCCACGATTCACTTTAGTTATTGAACTTTAAAAAATTGACGAAGAAATGTTTCAACCAGTCCGTCTCGCAATCCCTTGGCTCTCGAATAATCTTTCAGTCGGAAACAAGACTGCAACACTTTCTACTTTGTCTGGCTTTAGATAATGTCCTATAAGAACTTCAGCATCGAGAGGGCTTCCTCCTAAAGAAATCAATTCTCCCCGATTAAGCCCGCATATACCTACTTTATTGTATGCTCTAAAAATCTCCTCAATAACCGGTCCAGTGTTATGCCTTCCCGTATCTTTTAAGGCTTTGGCGCCAGAAAATGTTTTAACCTCATAAAGTCCAGAGAACTCTCTTGTTCTATCGTTAATATATCCTACCGTCAGCCCGCTTCCAGCTACAGCAATATCTACAATCATTACTTCGTCTCTTGTTTCTTCCGGACCATTCATACCAATTCGGTTTCTTTACTGTTTAAAAATGCACCGCCTTGAGAAAATCGTATAAACAGCCTAAACAAAACGTTTAAATATTTGCACATATTGCAAATAATACAATGGTAAACATAACTCTGTCAATACCCGAAGAATTAAAGAAAGAAATGGAAATGTTTCCGGAGATAAATTGGAGCGTTTTATTCAGAGAAGCAATCAAAAAAAGGATAATGTTATTGAAAAAAATAAAAGAGTTTACTAAGGACAGCGAACTTACAGAAGAGGATGCCATTAGAATCGGACGAGAAATAAACAAAGAGGCTGCTAAGAAATACAAAAAAGAAAAATGAAAATTGTCTTAGATGCTAATATTCTCATTTCTTCATTGATAAAGCAGGGTAAATCGGCTGAATTACTGTTAAATTTATATTTCAATATTTTCATTCCGGAATTCATTTTTACAGAATTTGAGAAACATAAGAGTGAGATTATTGAGAAGACTCATAGAAATTCTGAAGAATTTTGGGATATTTATTCCCAAATAAGGGAAATAACAACTATCGTCCCTGTAAAAGAATTTGAGGAATATTTGGAAGAAGCTAAAAGAATTTGTCCTGATGAAAACGACGTGCCATATTTTGCTCTGGCTTTGAAATTAAAGTGCGGGATTTGGAGCAATGACAAGAAACTGAAAGAACAAAACGAAATCAGGATTTATACAACCGAAGAATTAGCTAAGGAATTTGAAGCTTAGAATGTCGCTTTGTTAATAAAAAACTCTCCAAACAATTATAATCCTGAAAGAATTTTATCGGAAGCGGTTGGATAATATGCGGGCGAAGCGAGTCAAATAATCAAGATTCGCTTGCGAGTCCAATTCAGCAAACTGCATCAACTAAAACCTTATAAAACTCACTTCTTTCAAAGTTAAATGAATACCCAATTGCCAACAACCCAAGAGGCGTTAAAAAGGAAGGTCGCATACAAAGTCCGCATCGGCCAAATCAACGAAGCAAAACAAAACATTGAAGGAGAACAAGGCCGATTAAGAAACATAGAGATAGACGGAAAGGAAGTCGTCAGAGTTAACCTAGTCGCCAATGTCATAGACAAATTCCTCCAGGAAGGCGAAAAAAAATACGGCAGCCTCGGATTAGACGATGCCTCTGGCCAGATAAAAGTTAAATTGTTCGGCGATGACACAAAAAAAATCGAATCATTCAACCAGGGCGACACTGTCCTCGTCATCGGCTTAGTCCGCCTATGGAATAACGAACTTTACCTCACTCCAGAAATAATAAAAAAGAAAGACCCTTCTTTCCTCCTCGTTAGAAAACTCGAAGTCGAAGCCCAAACTCCAAAAACTCTCGACCGCTCCCAAATCGCAGACCTCAAAGATAAAATCCTGACAATGGTCAAGACCGCAGAAGCCGATGGCGGCATTGACATCGAAAAAATAATCATGGAACTCAAAGAGCCACCAAACACAATCAACAACGAAATAAAGAAACTCTTGGAAGACGGCCTTTGTTACGAACCCCGCCCAGGAAAATTAAGGTATTTGGGATAATTGCTTACAAACAAATATTATTTCCCCGTTCCAGTTCCTTGCGCCCCGGAAGTCCCGGAAGCCTGTTGCAGACACTCCACCGCAACCGCGTTGATAGTATCATTCCCCGCGTACAACGGCACTTGCTGGCACGTCGCTAATTGCTGCATAAGCTGGACAACCGCCTGCTGATACCCATACTGCATTCCTTCTTGATAAACTTTCAACTTCTCCTGCTCACGAAAATCCACATACTTATCAAATGCAATATATCCCAGCGCCAAAACTAACAGCACCAGCAAAATAAACACCAGCCTTTTTTGCTCAAACTTCACCATGTAAATAATAAATAAGAGTAATATATAAAATTATCCAAAACTCAAACCCCGATAAAAAATAGAAGCCCCTTAATTATCAAAGTCTAATTAATCTTCTGCAAAAAACTGTAATCACAAATCAGTCTTAGTTAATGTTACCCCCATCATCCCAATCAATAACGATTCGTTACAATAACATATTCCAGAAAATTTAAGCTATTTCAAAACTTCCTCTAAAACTACTTCAGCTTCAACTTCTTCAACGCAAGATAAAGTGCTCCCACGATAAGAAGCCCATACACAATTATCACAAAAAGCTTATCATCAAAATTCTTCACGGCCGCTTCTATCACAAGAAAAGCTCCGGCGGGCAGTGAAACTATTTGCAATAAAAGGGCAGATATAAACAACCCAAAAACAATCAGCGCGAAACCAACAACCGCATAAATGAAAAACGTCTTCCTGTTGTACGCTTTTGTCGCGTCATCAAATTCCTTGCTGCACATATCGCAGCTCTTCAAGCTCACAGTGCATCCCTTGGCGTCGTAATCATAAACCGGCGTTCCTCTCTCATTGTAACAATTATCCGTCTGCTCCTGCAAGCTCTTTGAAAAAGTGCAATTCTGGCAGCTGCCCGTGTCAACTCCATACTTTACCGGATAAGCTCCGTTAAATGAATTCCTGCAATAGTCCTCGTATTTCGGCCCTTCATAAATATAACTCACAACAAGATTGACAAATATCGTAAGCATTATCGCTACAAAAACCCCAAGCAGAATAATCAATGCAAGATCTTTCCCGTTTCTCTTTCCATTTCTCTTTTCAGCCACATAAAATAAGAGTAATCAATATTTATAAATCCTTCTCGGGCTCTGTTGAAAAAATCAAATCATCGGTTTACTATTTTGATTAGGGGATGGTGATTCTGGGGTTAGGGCGAGCATGTTACGCAAGGTAATCCGCAGATAATTTACGAGCGTGGCTGCGAGCAGGGTTTTTCACCGAAGGTGAAATCCTTGTGGTGGCGTTTATCCTTTTTTTCTGTAAAACAGAATAATTGAAATTATTAATGAAATAATAAGCCAGAAAAGAATATCTAATATGAGATTACCTAAAATGAAGTCATAACCGCAGGATTGTCCAACTAGTCCTTGCGGGCATGTACCGCCCCCTTCTGAAAATTTTAATGGAAACCCCCAATATGAATAATCTAATACATTAATTTGAAAAATAAAAACAACAGTAGTGCTTATGACCGATAAAATAACGAAAAAAAGTAGAGTCCAAAACAGAAAAAATCTTACTTTTAAAAACCTCTTTTGCATTTTATATTAATATCTACAAAGTATATAAATTTTTACAACTTCAGAGATATTGAGAAAAACGTAGCTAAGTTAATCCTTAGGATTAAGTGATTATGGGAATCTTAAACCTAATAAAAAACAGACTTCAACAGAGTTCTTTCTTGCATTTATTTATAAACCCTACTTGTATCCGTTTTCCATGGAAGCTTATGAAAAACTACTCGACAAAGCATACAAAGAAGTAAAAGTCGTAGGAGCTTCCTCGGAAAGATTCGAACTTCCCAAAGTACAGGGCAACGTCACAGGTAACAATACTTTCATAACAAACTTCGCCCAAATAGCTGACAGCCTAAGAAGGCCCCAGGAGCACCTCGCAAAATTTCTCCAAAAAGAACTCGCTGTCTCCGCCAGAATTGACTCTCAACGATTGATTCTCAAAACAAAGTTAAACTCTGCAAAAGTAAATGAAAAAATAGAAAAATACGCAAAAGAATTCGTGCTCTGTCCAGTCTGCGGAAAGCCCGACACCGAAATCGTCTCAGAAAAAGGCGTCAAATCCAAGCACTGCCTTGCCTGCGGAGCCAAAAGCCCAATAAAATATAATCTTTAAAAATTTAACAATTTTTATATTTGCATGGTTTTGTTGAAAAGATACAATTGTTTGCAACAAATAATTCGACTTGCAGTTAATTAATTTCTCAAGTCGAAACTATCTGGGCGAGCGACTTGGCGAGAGTATTCTAAAAATTATTTACGAGCCAGGTCGGGAGCAGGATGACGGCTCCCAAACCCTGAAGGGTTGGGTATCCGTCAGTTAGGAGTGCTTCAGTTTAATATGCGGAAAGCACAGTTTGATTTTTCTTCAAAAATTCAAACTCCCAATTGTTCGAGTTCCTTATGTAATTCTCGACAACTTCAGCTGTCACACAGCCGACGCTGCGGAAAAATTTTCCCGGGCTCCACAAATGCAGTTTCCAGCCATTGCGTAAAAAAACTTCCCTCCAGATTGTACATCTCTTGAAAAATATTCGTGCGCTTCCTCCTTTCAAAATTTGCAATGCAAAGCTCACCGTCATCGTCGGAGGAATCTCGACGAAGATGTGGATGTGATTTGTCATCACCTCCATCTCATAAATTTTTATTTTCCATTGCGCTGCAACAAAGCGCAATGCTTCCTCGCATACCGTCCGCGGATACGGATGTCTGAAAGCTTTGATGTTGTACTTCGGCCTCCAGACAAAATGATAAGCCGACTGGCCTATCGAGTGTTTATGTTTTGTTATTTCAACCATTTTTCTCCGGCGAAGCGCGTTGTCGCGCTCCGCAAAGTTTATTTAGAACAAGACAGTTACCACTATGAATTTCATTCAGTGAGCAACATCCTGCTCACTTTTTTATATTAGTTCGAGAATAAATAGTGTGCGCTCCCGCGCCCCACTCAGCCTAAAGGCAGAGGCTCCAACGAATACTTTGAGGGTGGGCGAACAGTTACGCGAGAGTAATCTACAAATAATTGCGAGCGTGGCTGTGAGTAAAACAACTCAAAAACAGATTTTCAACAGAGATGATTTCCTTTCAGCAAACTAAAACTATAAAAGCCTTTATCTTTTCCAATTGCAATGTATCTCAAAATTCACGAATCTTACAGAAAAGTCGTAGCCTTGGCAGATGCCGACATTATAGGAAAGCTCTTCGAGGAAGGAAAAAGGCAGCTTGACGTCAGAGAGAACTTCTACAAAGGCGAATCAGTCGGGGAAGAAAAAGCAATAGACGCCCTGAAAAACTTAGCATTAGACGATGCAACATTCAACATTGTAGGCAAAAAGTCAGTAAACGCCGCGCTCAAAGCAGAGTTAATCACAAAAGAAATGATAGGCAAAGTCCAGGGCATTCCCTTTTCACTTGTTTTGTTATAAGACTCGCTCAAAAAATAATAGAGAAATCCACAACCTTGCTGTTAGGGATTGGTTACTAATTTCTTGGGCGAGGTTAGGGTGAACGACCACATTCGCTAAAGCCAAAATAATATCTGTATCTGTAAAGAATAGAGAACTCACAACAAGACGGTCTGGCTGCCTCGCGAACAGAGTGAGCGACCTCGTCAATGGGTTGGATGATAACTTCAAGGTGGTGGGGCGGGGAAAATCAACATAGAGAAATATTTAAGTATTCTAAAAATCTTGTAGTTCTAGAAAAGATGGTGTTTACAAAACTCAAGATTCTTGCACTTCTCGCATTCCTAACTGTATTTCTAATTCCGTTTACAATTGCAGAAGTCTCCCATCCAGCTTCCCAAGTGATTCTAAAAGATGGAGTCACCAACTTGCAACAAGCAATTGACTCGGGCGCCTTTGGCAAATGGCAAGGCACGACAGACATTTATTATAACGGGGGAAATGTGGGAATCGGAACGCCGACGCCTGGCGCGAAACTTCACGTAGTTGGCGGGGAGGTAAGAATTCCTGGAGGGTCTTATGGCGGGTCAAATCCACAGGGATGGGAAACTCATTTTAATTATTACAATGACAATAAAAACTATATTCGAGGAACTACAGTTATGGCTGATACCGGAGGAAATGTGGGAATTGGCACAACAAATCCTGATACGAAGTTAGTCGTTAACGGAGATATAAGGGTAATGGGTTCTAACAAAATTCTCTTAGGAGATCCGGGCACCGGAGAATACATCTATTCACAAAGATCTGGTTACTATCCGATAATATTTCATACAGGAGGTTCAGACAGCATGGTTATTTTGAACACAGGCAACGTCGGCATCGGCACAACAACACCAAACGCGAAGTTAGAGGTTAATGGAAATATCAACGCCGTTGGAACAATAAGCTCTTATGCCATAGCTCTCGACAACGGAGCCGCACGAATTAATCTTATAAACGATTATAAACCTGATACTAGCGCCCGCACATGGACATTATATAACGTGGGCGGTACTTACGGAGATAGATTTGCGATATATAGCTATGATTCAGCCGGAGTGCATCAGCGTCTTAGTATTTATGATAACGGAAATACAATTCTTGCCCAGGATGGAGGAAATGTGGGAATTGGAACATCGACTCCTGGTGCGAAGCTCGGGGTTTATACAGGTGGTGGAACCGGTGCAAGTATGAAGCTAGAACATATTGGTAGCAATTTTATTGTACGCCCCGCATCTAGCGGAGGAAGTTCAACGGTAATTGAAAATACCGGTGGGGGCGGTCTTCTTATTAATCCAAATGGCGGGAACGTAGGAATTGGAACAAATACGCCTCGGGGAAAACTTGATGTAGTTGGCGGAGACGTATACTTTGGTGATCCGAGTATTGGGCCGGCAAATCTAAATATTTATGGTAATTTAATCGTCAGCAATGGTTACATTCAGCTTCCTAAAAGTGCCAGTGCTCCGACAACATGCGACGCAACACACGCAGGCGAGATATATTTCGATACAGACAATACTGAAGGATGGCCAACTGCAAATGTTCAATTTCCTTGTGTATGTACCAACATAGTCGGTTGGAGTTGGAACCCGACTGTTACTGTTAGCGGCGGGTTTACTTGTTCTTAAAAATAACTTAGAAATAAATGCAACTTAGGCAACACTTAAAAAACACACTTTCTTCAATTATTCATGGAAAATATTTACATAAGAAAAATCAACGATGTTAGAAAAAATCTCAAAGAACTCGGAGAAAAACTAAATGTAAAAATAAATCTTTCAAAGAATCAAGTCACTTTCAAAGGCGACACTCTAAATGAATTCGACGCCTCGCGCGTCTTTGAAGCAATCGCCTTCGGATTCTCCGTAAAGAAAGCATTGCTGTTAAAAAACGACGATTATGTTTTCCGCATCGTTAAGATAAAAGGACACACAAGAAGAAACCTCGTCGACATCAAAGCAAGATTGATTGGAAAAAAAGGCAAAACAAAAAGAGTTTTCTCTGACACATCGGGCTGCGAGCTCATGATTTCAGAAGCAGAAGTTGGAATCATCGGCTCATCCGAGGACGTTCAAAACGTCGAAACAGCAGTCATCACCTTAATCAAAGGTTCAAAGCAGACGAATATGTATCGATTTTTAGAGAAAAAAAATAAAATAAAAAAGAAAGCACCTCTTTTGTAGACTTGAGATAAGTCCCGCATGGACAAGCCATGCACAAAAAAGAAAATAGATAAGAAAACTAACTTGCGTCAGTAACTATTTCCTTTTCTTAGCAGCCTTTCTCTTAACTGCTTTTTTCTTTCCAGCCTTCTTCGCTGTTTTTCTTGCTGTTTTTTTTGGCATTTTGTTTAACTCTTTTGAGTTTTGTTACTTCAATAGACAACTCTCACCTATAAATAGTTTTCTAAATTTTTCATCTCTGAACATCGCACGCAATTTGCACAAAATTTAAACAAAATTTTATCGTCGGGAAATCCAACAGATTAAATTAAGCAAACACAACAAGTTTTAAATAGAGTTTTTCTTTCAACAAATTAAGTTCCCGTAGCTCAAAGTTCGTGGGACAGAGCAACGCGAATGTAATAACAAAAATCAAGTTCCCGTAGCTCAAGGTCTTAACAGACTGAGCTTCGGTGAATAATCAACAAGTTCCCGTAGCTCAGTGGTTAGAGCGCGCGGCTGTTAATAAAAATCTCGGCGATAAAGTCCGAAAACAAACAGAGACCGTGAGGTCGCAGGTTCGAATCCTGTCGGGGACGTTATGTGACTGCAAGTCACATCAATTCCGAAGGAATTGTTCCTGCGGAAAACAAGACTTCGAAGAAGTCCATTCATAGTTCTTTGATTCGTAGAACTTTCTTTCCAAGAAAGTCCTACTTCGAATCCTGTCGGGGACGTTTACCTTCTCGTCACCCACCAAATCCCCAGCCCAATCAAGACAATGAGAGCAATAATAATCCACAACAGCGTCCGTCGTTTTCGCTCATGTTTCCGTCGCTCATAATATTTATTGTACGCTTCGTCAATTTCCAACTTATACTCTTTAGTCGGCTTTGGACTATACCCTTTAGGGCGTACAAATTGTTTCAAGCCGCCAGTCGAAACCGTTTCTGCCATATTTTATTTAGTGAAAGAGATTATATAATATTTTTGCTATCGAACTATTTCTGCCCCGCTTCCCAACGAACATTATCATCTCAAGTATGTCTGGCTGCCTCATGAACGAAGTGAATGACCTTGTGAGTGTGGTGGTGTGATATTTTCAAAGCAACGAGCGAGCATTTTATGCGAGAGTAAAACATAACTAAATCACGAGCGTGGCTGCGAGCAGAAGCGAAGTTGCCAATAAATCAAGACTCGCAATCTCCCAAAACAGCGAGTCCAATTGAAACACATAAAAACATTTCTTATATAATATTCCCTTAGCCCCGTCAAAATAATTATCGCTCCAGCAAATTTAGGCTATTACGAAGTCGTCTCGGAAATATTTTCATCTCGAACAATTTTTAAATCAACTAGTTCGGTGCGCAAGCGTGTTTTACACGCAAGCGCAAATAAGACAGCCAGCAATACAAAATACCAGCCCTGAGCAGTATTGCAAGGGAAGATTCCATAGAAGAAACCGTAGGTGTCTTGTATGTCCAATTGCGCACCGAACAGCGTTATAATTTATATACTGCAAATCAATTTTCTTCATTATGAAACCCAAAAAAGTAATTCTCGGAATGTCCGGCGGCGTCGATTCTAGCGTAGCTGCTTTACTCTTGCAAAAACAAGGCTACGAAGTCATCGGCTTCTTCATGAACGCCTCGCCGTCAGGAAAACCCCCTTGGCCATCGACAATAAAATGGCAGGACGAAGAATCCATCCTTAGAAAAATTTGTAAAAAATTAAACATCAAGCTAATTGTCAAAGACTGCGAACATGGCTACGAAGAAAATGTCATAAAACCAATGTTCAAAGATTACGAAAAAGGTCTGACACCAAATCCAGACATTCTCTGCAACAACGTCGGCAAATTCCCATCTTTGCTTAAAATAGCAAAGCAAGAAAACGCACAGTTCATCGCAACAGGTCACTATGCTAGAATCAAAAAAACAAAAAATGGTTTCGCACTCTTTCGTGGAAAAGACAAAGAAAAAGACCAGTCCTATTTTCTTCTTGGCTTAAATCAAAAGACTCTCTCAAAAACTCTTTTCCCAATCGGCAATCTAAACAAAACGCAAGTCAGAGAAATCGCGCAAAAAAACAATTTCCCAAATTTCGACAAGCGCTCCTCTCGTGGAATCTGTTACTTAGGCAAAATCGACATGAAAGCATTCCTAAAACAAAGAATAAAAGAAAAACCAGGAAAAATCCTCTCTCCAGAAAATGAGATTATAGGCACTCACCCTGGAACAATGTTCTTCACAATCGGCGAAAGAGTCCGGGAAAACAAACAATTAATTCTCAACCAAGAATTCAGAAAATCATTCTCCCAAAAAAAGTTTTACATTGCGTCAAAAACAAAAAACAACGAACTAATTATTGCACCAGAACACCATCCCTTGCTAAAAACAAAATCTGTCGTCATTAAAAATCTCGTTCTCGTCAATGGAAAAGACTTCCCAAAATCAGGTTTGAAAGCCAGAATCCGTCATTTAGGAAAATTAATTCCTGGAAATCTAAAAATAATGTGGCGCGAGGCGAACAAAGTGAGCCAGAAAATCAAGACGCGCGCCTTCGAAATTGCGCGTCCAATTGGCGCCGCGCAAAATTGGTATTTTATATTCAACCAAGGCCAAGAAGGCGTTGCCGAAGGGCAATCTATAGTTTTATACAAAGGCGAGAAGATGATTGGCGGCGGAGAAATTAGACTAAAATAACTTTGTTAAAAATAAAATTGTTTGCAATTAACAACTTGATTATATTATTGACTACAAATCAAGGCTTGAGGTGGGCGAACATGTTACGCGAGAGTAATCTACAGATAATTGCGAGCGTGGCTGTGAGTAAAACAAATTCAAAAACTTTCAACAAAGTCATCAAATTAACAAAGCTTTTATATCTCTTCTTCTTTAAAATTCTATGGAGTTCGAAAGAGTCGTAAAGAAAAGAAAATCTGTCAGAAATTTCAAGTCAAAAACTCCGTCATGGAAAGACGTTCTCTATGCAATTGATTTGGCAAACCAAGGCCCATTCGCAGATAACCAAAACCATCTTCGCTATGTAATAATTGAAAATCCTTCTACAATAAAAAGTCTCGCACATCTGTGCGAACAAACTTGGATTGCGAATACAAAAATGCTCGTCGTTGTCTGCTCCAATGACACATTTCTGGAAAATCTCTACGGTGAACGCGGAAGAATTTATTCCAGGCAGCAAGCCGGAGCAGCAATTCAAACTCTTATGCTCGCGCTAACAGAAAAAAACATAAATTCCTGCTGGGTCGGTTCATACAGCGACGAGTTAGTCAGAGAAAAACTCAAAATTCCTCAGCACATTCAAATCGAAGCAATCATCCCGCTCGGCTTCGAAGCAGGAAAGGCAAAGAAGCCAGCAAAAAAATCCCTGGAAAGATGCTTGAGCTGGGAAACCTGGACTCAAGACCACCGTCCAAGTATGTTCGAAGAAAACTTAGAAGATTACACTCCAAAAGGCTAAAAATAAAGGAAGAGTGAACAGACGATTATACTGTGCAGCCGGCTTAATTTTTGGGTATGGGAACGTTTTTTTACTTGCTCTGTCTTGAATAGATATGGAAAGTGATGATAAAGTATTAATTGATGAATATGAAAAGCTTCAACATCTGAAGGATGATTTAGAGTCAAATATTAAAAGAATTCGCCAGAGGATTATTGAACTAGCGAAGCAAAAAGACACAAACGCGCTCTTTGGCACGTCGAAAGGATGTTCAATAAAGGAATATGAAAAAGTGGTTTATCCTGAAAATAAAGAGCCGCTAATTGCACTTATAAAATCAAAAGGACTTTACGACCAATTTTCGTCTTTGAATTATTTTAAATTAGGGCCGAAGATAATAAAAAATGAAATTGATTCCGAGATTATAAAATTGGTTACGAAAGAAAAAGCGTACCGAGTTACGTTGTTTGATAAAAATAGGGTTGTCGTTGGATGAGAATTTTTTAGTAAGATAAGTTTTTATAATTGGAGTTTTTGATGTTTGGATGGTTACGAAGGAAGAGGCGAGGGAAAAACTAAAACAGTTAGTTAAGGATTTTTCTGCAATCCATAAATCTTATTTGGATTCCATGCCCGAAGAGGATATCAAGCACCAATTCATTGAACCTTTGTTCGAAGAAGTTTTGGGATGGGAAAGGAAGAGCGTTCTGAAAGAGCAGAGAGTTTTGAAAGGGCGGGCGGATTATATCTTGACATCCTCCGCACCCTAAAGGTTTGACTCTGCGGAGTCAAATCTGCCTGCGGGCAGAGTGCGGCTTCCCACGACGGTAAAACATCAGTCTTCCATCACCCAAACAGTTCCATGATGCCTGTCCTGATTTCTCACATAGTTGTTCGCGGCTTCAACTGTGATGAAGCCAAGCGTCGCCCCAAAT
>Ga0208375_1002288_pt1 | contig 18477 bp, 15 predicted proteins | sample RifOxyD1_FD_184038 | JGI IMG/M metagenome (GOLD analysis project Ga0208375, IMG submission 184038) | Soil microbial communities from Rifle, Colorado - Rifle Oxygen_injection D1 (SPAdes) | ecosystem: Environmental > Terrestrial > Deep subsurface > Rock core/Sediment | place: Rifle, Colorado... | reverse complement strand
AAGCCATCGCCTTTACCTACTACCGCAATTTCAAAACGCCCATCAAAGTCATCCGGATTTTTAATACCTACGGCCCGCGGCTGCGCGAAGATGATGGCCGCTTCTCCATCAATCTAGTGCTGTCAGCTTTTCGGCATCTGCCTTTTAAGCTTTACGGTGACGGCACCTCAACTCGTTCATTCTGCTATATCGATGATTTAGTCGATGGGATTCTCGCTGTGTTTGGCAGCGATCAAGCAGTAGGAGAAGTTATCAATCTTGGCAACGCCGGCGAATATACTGTCCAGGACTCCATCAAATTAGTCGAAAGTCTAACGGGTTCTCCCCTAGAACTTGTGCATCTTCCCGCCCTCCCCGACGACCCCACTCGCCGACAACCAGATTTGTCCAAAGCCAAATCCCTCCTCTCTTGGGAACCAAAAATCGATTTCCCAACCGGCCTGCAAAAAATGCTCACCTATTATCAAAACCAATCTTCTAAGTAGCGAATATGTCCTCCGCTTCCCCTCTTCCGAAAGTTGTCATTATTATCCCGACCTACAACGAAAATGAGAATGTCGGCCCCATCACTCTAGCTCTTGCCAAAATATTTAGGGATTGTCCCAACTATGATTCACATATTTTATTTGTCGACGATCAAAGCCCTGATGGTACAGGGCGTACAATCGAGCAATTAATAAAAAAATATCCCTTCGTTCATTTACTCAAAAATAAACGTAAAGGTGGACTAGGTCATGCTTACAAAAAAGGTATGATCTATGCTCTTGACAAGCTAAAGGCTGACATCGTTTTCGAGTTTGATGCCGACCTCTCTCACGATCCCAGCAAAATCCCTGCCATGCTAGCAAAAATTACTCAGGGAGCCGATTTGGTTCTCGGTTCTCGGTATCAAAGGGGTGGGGGAATCCCTCCCAACTGGCCCTGGTACCGCAAATTCCTCTCGATTGTCGGCAACCTCTTTATCCGCGTTGTCATGTGTAATTTTTCTTTGCATGACTGGACTACCGGTTACCGCGCCATTTCGGCTTCGTTGGTTCGCTCGATCCTTCCTTCCATGAGTAACTCCGCCTTTCATGGTTATACCTGGCAAATTGGGTTCCTGGTGCAAACTGTCCAAAAAGGGTATAAAGTAGCAGAGGTCCCATTTTATTTCCGCGACCGTACCGCCGGTCGCTCTAAATTGGGGCCGGAATTTATTATTAATACTTTAAAGTACATTATGAAAACTCGTCTCCAAGAAATCATTCACTCCCGTATTTTTAAATTTGTTATGGTCGGAGGGTTCGGTGCACTGGTCCAGTTCACTTTTCTCTACCTTTACCGCCTAGTTATTCCCTCCTATCAACTGGCAATTTTCCTCTCGATCGAAACTGCCATCATCAGCAATTTTATCTGGAGTAACCTTTGGACTTTCGCTGATCGCAAACTCAAACCAGCGCAAATCCCTGGCAAATTTATTCAGTTTAATTTGGCCTCGGCCGGTTCTATCATTATCCAGCAAGTTACCGCCTTCTTGGGAGAAACTTTTATTGGTCTCTTCCCTCTTTTTACGGTCCCAGTTATTAAACTGGGGGTGGACACTGGCGTTATCTTCGCTATGGTTGGGATCGGTATCGGGATGTTTTGGAACTTTTTTGCTTATTCCCGGATCGTATGGCGCAAAAAGTAACCTTCAAATTTTTAACCCTCAACCTTTGTCATGGCGGTTTACTCATGGATCAGTTGACTGAGTTTCTGCGCGTTCAAGTCCCAGATATTATGGTTTTTCAGGAAGTTAACTCCGCTCGCGTCTCAATGGCCGCCTTTCACTTTCAATCCAACTCTCACCTTCAGCGACTTTTCCCCTCCTATTTCCTAGCCTACGATCCTGGAGTAGCCATCAACTATCTCAAAGAAAATCTTCTCGTAGAACAAGGTAACAGTACTCTTTCTCGCTACCCCATTCGAGAGCATCAACTCGTTTATTTTGCCAGCCACTATGCCCAATTCGATAGTCCCCAGCCAGGGGAAAAACCTGACTATCGCATTTTCCCCAAATTTATGCAGCTTTCCTCACTGACGCTTCCCAATAAGAAAGATCTTTTGGTTATTAATCTCCACGGAGTTTGGGATTTCCATGGCGATGACACTCCCACCCGTCTTGCTATGACCAAAACTATTCTCGACCACGCCAAAAGTAGCAAATATGTGATCATTGCCGGTGATTCTAATGCTCGCTACCAATCCCAAACGATTCGACAGCTGATGAAATCTTACCCATCAGTTTTAACTCCTGCTCCTGTTTCTACCTTTAACATGACACAAAAATCCGATCCTGGTTATGCCCAAGCTGCCGTAGACATTCTCCTCACCTCTCCCAATATTCAAGTTCTAGAAAGTTCTCTTCCCCAGGTCGACATCTCCGACCACTATCCAATCGTTGCCACTCTCTCGCTTTAAAGAAATACTCCCCAATCATTAATCGGTTGCACATTTTTCAGGACAAACTGCCAACCCAGCAAATAGATCGGGATCAGTAATATGGCTAGAATCCACCAAGCTTTTTGGGGAATTTTTTCTAGATATGGCGCGTAACCAAGCAAAGCCAATGGTGCAATCGGTAGGGCATACCTCCCCAAATCTCGGTGGGCGACAAACAAGAGGGTTAAACCGTAGATCCACCCAAATATTTTTAGTCGTTTCTCCTTAATCAAACTAATTCCAATTCCATAGAATAAATACACGTAAATAATGTCTTCTCTCCACATATCGCTGATCCAGCTTTGGGTATTTGAAAATATTTGAAAAGGAGTCACAAATATATGCAAGTTATCCCCCGAATGAAAATAAGCCAAAGGGTCATGGTATTGGAATCCATAAAATATAAATAAGCCGATTAACGATAGCGGCATCAACAAATATGGCGCCAGCTTACTGGGTTTTCTCCACCACATCCATAGATAAGCCACAAACAGTAGTATCCCAGGGCTTCTCGTCAAAACCGCCAAAGCTCCCGCGACCGCGCTCGCCCAATATTTTGCCCTCATTGCCCACATTAGCGACAGCAAAATCAAACTAATAAAGAGTGGTTCGTTACTCCCGACAGCTCTTACCGACAGCATTCTCGCCGGGAAAAACAGTGCCACCATCATAAGTATCCCGGCCAATCGCTTATCTTTTACTACTGTCTCAAAAAATAGATAAAGGACTATCCCCAACAACCCATTGGTCAGCACAATTGTAAATAAAAGTGCCATAGGGTAAGGCATCACTAGTCCAAACAGTTTCACCACTGCCCCCATCATAGGGAAATGAGCCGTAAAATAAATTGGCTCGTTCCCCGTCAAAAACTGGGCATTGATCGCTCTAATAACTTCTGGGTTATACCAGCTTTTTGCGATCACCAAAAAATTTAATCCATCGAAATTCTGGATAATCGTCTCCATTCCCCGGTGTCCAAACTCAATCCCTCCTATATCTCCGATTTTGCCTGCAAACGGTGTCCAAAACAAAGCCAGTGAAACCAACGCCACTAGTCCCGCCGCCAAAAATCGTTTCATACTCTATACTATATACTATGCGCCGAATAGTTCTTCATTTGTGGTTAATTCTTTCCCTCCTAACCGCCTTAATTGCCGGCCGAATGCTTTTGACTTCCCAGCATTTTTATACCCACGATGACATGCAGGTTTTTCGGGTCAATGAATATGTTCAGTGTTTACGCGATGGCCAAATTCCCTGTCGTTGGTCAGCCAATTTGGGCAAAGGTTATGGTTATCCTCTTTTTAATTTTTATCCGCCTGTTATTTACCTGATCCCCTCTCTCCTTCACCTTGTGGGACTTCCCATTATTACCAGTCTTAACCTTTTTATGTTTGCCAGTTTCCTTTTGGCAGGGTGGGGGATGTATCTACTGGGTAAAGCCCTAACTCATGATTCACGCCTAGGGTTTTTGGCTTCCATTCTCTATACTCTTTATCCTTTCCACGCGATTAACGTCTTTATTCGAGGGGTTTATGCCGAAAATCTCGCTTGGAGTTTGCTCCCGCTTATTTTTTACTTGATCTACCAGCAATCTCGCCATAATCGCCTCAGTCGGACTCTTCCTTTTGTCTTGGCCATCGTCTACTTGACCCACCTGATTGGTGCAATTATTGTGACCGGATTAGTTATTATTTGGGCACTTTATCATCAAAATCTTCGCCGCGTGCTTGGTCAAATTCTTCTTAGTCTTGGCCTGGCTTCCTTTTTTTTGGTCCCCGCCCTCGCGGAAAAATCTCTCGTTCAAACTGAATCGATGATCAGCGGTTATTTTGCTTTTACCAACCATTACGTTAGTTCCTACCAATTATTTGCTCAGTACAAATGGAGCTACGATGCCAGTCTTTGGAGTGCTGCTCCTGACGAAATGCCTTACATGGTCGGTCACGTCCATACTGCTCTCCTTATGATTACCGGCTTTATCCTTCTTTTTGCCCTTTTCCGTAATCGATCCCTCTGGGTGCGCAATTCGAAACAATTATTGCTTGCGCTCGGCCTTTTGCTGGCCGCCGTTTTCTTGTTATTCCTTTCTCACTTTAAGGCGGATTTTCTCTGGCAGGTACTGCCTCCATTAGCCTACGTCCAATTTCCCTGGCGTTTTATTGCTTGGGCAGCCCTCCCGCTTATTCTTGCCATCGTGATTGTACTCTCGCTCCTACCCAAGAAACTCTCATATATGCTGACACTCCTGACTTCGCTTATCCTCCTTTTTTATTCATTTCCCTTCTTTCATCCTCGTGCCTACGATACTTTGACCGACCAAGACATCCTGGTGGGTCGGGAGCGGATCGAACAACAAACCAAATCCCTCTACGATTACCTTCCCAAATCTATCAAATCTCTTCCCCCCGAGATACCCATCTACCCATCTAGTAGTACCAGAACTTCCTTTTCCTACCAAGATACTCTTACTTTAGATCGTCCTTCGTCTGTCTCTTTTCCCATTTTTTACTATCCAGGCTGGGTTGCCCAAGTTAACGGCACCCAAATTACCCTTCCCTCACCCCCCGATTCGGGATTGATTACTCTGGATCTTCCGGAAGGCAAGAGTGAGATTCTTCTTCGCTTTGACAACACCCCTCTTCGACTTTTTGCCAATTATCTCTCTTTCTTTAGCTTGGCGCTAGCTAGCCTATACGTTATACTCAATACCTATGGTAAAAATCCCCAAACTGCCTAGTTTATCGATCTTCATGCCAGCCTTTAACGAAGAGGGCAATATCGCCACGACTTTAATCGATGCCACCCGTGCTGCCAAGGTAGTTACCGACGATTACGAAATTATTGTCGTCAATGATGGGAGCCGTGACAATACTGCCGAAATTGTCCGCGAGCTCTCTCGCTCAGATTCTCATCTTCGACTCATCAATCACTCCGTTAACCAAGGTTATGGCGGAGCGGTCAAAACTGGTCTCGCCAAATGTCGCAAAGAATGGATTTTCTTTACCGATTCAGATGGTCAATTTCACTATGACGAATTGGGTAAATTTGTTGCCGCTACCTCTAATTATGACCTAGTCATGGGCTATAGAAAAAAGCGGATGGATCCCTTCCATCGGGTTTTTGTCGCTCAAGTTCTGTTAAAAGTCTGGAATTTTGTCCTCTTTGGTTTAGCTGTTCGTGACGTGGACTGTGCCTACAAATTGTTCCGCAAAGAAGTTAGAGACGCCGTTACTCTCAAAACCGAAAGTGCAATTACTGTCTCCGAACTTATTATCAAAACCAAAGCCGCTGGTTTTCGGATCAAACAGCTACCAGTACATCATTACCCTCGCCGTTTTGGTGAACAGACCGGGGGGAATTGGCGGGTGATTATTAGAGCCGCCAGAGAAAGTTTCCGCCTCTACAAAGAACTACACTCATGAAGTCTCTCTTTAAACATTGGCTTATCCTGCTGATTCTTCTCTCGGCCACCTTCACTCGTTTCTACCGTTTGCCATCTACTATCACTTTTCTCGAAGATGAGGGACGGGATTTACTCATTGCTCACCGGATGATTGATACTTTTCGTCCTGTTCTGTTGGGCCCCCAGACTTCAACCGGTAACATGTATCTTGGTCCTTTGTATTATTACTTTATTACTCCCTGGCTCTATGCTTTCCATGGTAACCCTCTTGGTCCGGTCATTTTTGTCGCTTTAACCGGGGTGCTGACTGTCTTTTTACTCTACCGTTTTGGGGTGCGCTGGTTTAGTCCCAAGGTGGGATACTTGGCCGCTTCCCTCTACGCTATTCTCCCGCTCCCTGTGCAGTTTAGTCGCAATTCCTGGAATCCCAATTTGGCCCCGCTCATTTCCCTGCTCTTAGTTTGGGTAACTTTGCTACTGTCTGCTCATCCCAAGCATCGCCGCCTGGCTTATTTTGCCGCCTTGGGAGCTTTGGTTGGGATCTTAGTCCAACTACACTATATGGCTCTGATTTTTATCGCTGGGCTCGGCCTTCTCAATCTTTATCTTTGGCGCCATCAGCTCAAGAGTTTTCTCCAGGGGCTTCTCATCTCACTGGTTGCCTTTGCTGTGGTGCTTTCTCCCTTTATTGTTTTCGAAATCAGAAACAACTTTGTCAACACTCATGCCATCATTTCGTATATCAAAGCTGATCGCGAACAAAACATTCGCTACTCCCTGCCGTTCTGGTTGTGGGAGGGGAAAGTCGCGACGACCACCACCAAGCTCCTGGGTAGCCAGTTTGGACGTGGTGCCCTGAGCCCTGATATATATAGTCCCGCCATTACGTGGACTGCCCTGATTCTCTTGATTTTTGGTCTATTTGGTACTTCCCCATATCGCCTGATGGCTTTCCTCTTTTTCTTTCCTCTTTTAGCCCTCGGAATCTACCAAGAATCCATCCATCTTCACTACATCGGTTTTTTCTTCCCACTCCCGTATTTACTTCTTTCTTCATTAGTTGATCGAGGTAAACTCCTGAGTCGTCTTGTTTGGTTATTTCTGGTCTTTTCTGTCATTTATTCCGTCCCTGCGACTTTTAGCTATATCCGCTCCGGCCCCACCAATCAAGTCACTCGTGCTAGCGAAGTTGCCAACTACATTGTACAAGTCGCCAATGAACGTCCCTACAATATAGTGAGCGGTGACAAGACTCACACCACTCCCTTCCTCTACTTTGCTGCCATTTCAAAAAGCCCCCCCAGTAATACCCCCGAATCATTACTTTTCTTAATCTGCCAGGATGCTCCTTGTTCTGACCGTGCCATTAACTCGCCCCTGCTTTATATTACTGGTCCTGCTCACCCTACACTGACCAATTATCTGGGTCACCCTCTCTACAATTATTTTGATCAACCCAGAGAACTAATCAATTTGGAGCATGTTAGCCACGGCGTCTGGGTAGCCGAAATCAATGTTAAAATTAAACCATGAAACCTCTCGTCTCGGTTATTCTCCCCAACTATAACGAACTCGAAAATCTCAAACGGGGAGTTCTCGTGTCTTTGTCTCATTATTTTGCTAAGCAGAGTTATCCCTGGGAAGTCATTATTTCTGATGATGGTAGCTCCGACAGAAGTATTGCCTATCTCGAACAATTCATTGCCCATAACAAGGGCTTTACTCTCCTCAAAAATCCCCACGCCGGCAAACCTTTTGCCCTTCGTAGTGCCGTCATGACCGCCCAAGGCAAATATGTTCTTTTTACCGACATGGATCAATCAACCCCGATCGATCAACTCGACAAACTCCTTCCCTACACCAAAGATGGTTTTCGAATTGTCATTGGTTCTCGGGGGATTCGTCGTCGTGATTCTAGTCTGATTCGTCAGCTCGCTTCAGTTATCTTCCTTTTGGCTCGTAAGCTATTTTTACTCCGTGACATCAAGGATACTCAATGTGGCTTTAAATTACTCGAAACCAATTTGGCCAAAAATATCTTTGCCCGCATGCGCTTATTTGGCCGCACTCAACACTCAACTGGCTGGAAAGTTACTGCCTACGATGTCGAGATGCTCTTCTTGGCAGAAAAACTCGGTGAAGAAATCCAAGAAGTCAGAGTCGTTTGGAAAGACGAAGATACTAGTTCCGGTAAAAAGCGTAATTTTCTCAAAGAAAGTATCGAGATGTTTACCGAAATTCTCCGTGTCCGAGTCAACGACATTCTCGGCAAGTATGATTAAAGCTTTACCATGGTTATATTTTCTCCTTGCTCTGTTCTTGTTCATCTATAGTTATGGTTTTGTTGACTTTAACCTAACCCTTTCGGCTCATCCCGCTGTCACTAGCTTTATTTCCTGGTCCCAACAGCTAGCCATGTTCGATCGCCCCACTTCGCTCTCTGTTTATCTTGGTCTTATCATTTTCTTTTACCTCGGCTATTATTTGACCCTCCTATTGTCCTCTCGCCGTTGCATCACCTCCTTTCCTTGGCGCGCAATTGGAGGATTAGCTTTCATTTGTGCAATTTCCTATCCCTTTCTCTCTTCTGATGTTTTCAAATATCTATTTTCTGCCAAAGAACTGCTCGTTTATCACGTCAACCCCCACCTCGTGGCTCCACAGGTTTTTGAGGGAGACACCTGGCTTCGCTTTATGCGCTGGATTCATACCCCCAGTCCCTACGGTCCCGTCATGACTATTTTATCCTCACTTTATTATCTAGTAGGTTTTGGGAAATTTACTCCCTCCCTGTATCTTTTTAAATTAGATCAAATATTTTGGTATGGCGCTTCCATTTGGATTATCGGGCGCTTAGCTGGGAAAAAAGCGGTTGTCGCTCAGCTTTTCTTTGCCCTCAACCCCCTGGTTCTTTACGAATGGTTAGTCAACGCCCACAATGATGCCCCCATGATTTCCTTGCTTTTGCTCTCGCTCTACCTATTTACTCTCAAGAAACCTCTTTGGTCTTTGTTATCTCTCGTTCTATCTATTGGCATAAAATATGTCACGGTCATTTTTCTCCCCATCATCATAATTTCCGCTAAATTTAAACTCAAACTAACCTCTATCGTCTATTATCTGATATCGGTCTTGGCTCTAGCCCCTTTGGTATATTTTTATTCCTCACAATACCAACCTTGGTACGTGACTTGGCTCGTCCCCTTTGCCGCTTTAACCGGCTCCATTCCCTTAATGGGCGTGACAGCCGCCTACTCGTTGGGGGCTCTATTACGATATGTTCCCTTTATCCAAACGGGTGAGTGGCTCGCCGGTAGTCGTTATTTTGCATTTTTAACTTTTGCTCCCTTAGTCTTTTCTCTCCTTTACTTTCTGCTGCTTAGATTTTTTCGGTTCTATCATGGTCTGTCACGTCGACCAATCGCTCAATAATAAGTTATCTTATGTCCATTCCCAAAAGTATCTCCATCATTATTCCCGTTTATAACGAAAAAAAGACTCTCCGCCAGTTGCTCTCGCAAGTTATACAAGCCAGCGTATCTGGCCTCCAAAAAGAAGTCATTGTGGTTGATGATGGAAGCTCTGATGGCACTGCTCAACTCATCAAAAGTTTGAGGTTACCCAAACTCAAAAAGATTCTTCTTTCCGTTAATCATGGCAAGGGTTTTGCCGTTCGACAGGGGATCTTGCAGGCTCAAGGAGATCTTATTCTCATCCAAGACGCCGACTTGGAATACAATCCCGCCGATTACCCTTTGCTTTTGGCTCCTTTTTTACTCCAGCGCGCTTCCGTCGTCTATGGCTCCCGCGAACTCTCATTCAACCGTCACTCCTCACCGCTTTTCTTTGTGGGCGGCAAATTAGTCACCTTTTTCACTTGGCTTCTTTTTGGTGGCCGGTTGACTGATGTCCCGACCGGTTACAAAGTTTTCTCTCGCCGATTACTTCTTAATCTTCCACTCCGCTGTCGTGGTTTCGAATTTTGTCCCGAAGTGACTGCCCACTTGCTCAAACGAGATATTCATATCATCGAAGTTCCCATTCGTTACTCCCCCAGATCCATTCACTCCGGCAAAAAAATTCGTTTTTATGATGGTTTGATTGCCCTTTGGACTCTTTTGAGAGTGAGGGTTGGTTTATGACCACTCGTCAAATCTCATATGGCCAACATTCTCAAACTTGGCTAGATCAATTTATTGCCCATCTTCGTTACACTCGCCTTCATAAATTGATCCCGCCCAACTCCCGGGTCCTAGATTTGGGTTGTGGCTATCACGCCAATTTCTTAAATTCCATAAGTACCAATATCCAACATGGTACCGGCATCGATCTGGCTGTGGGTCGTCCCGCTCGCCCCAATCTTCAATTATTATCTCTCTCCACTGACGCCAAATTACCCTTCAAAAATGCTAGTTTTGATGTGATAACCGCTCTGGCCATCATCGAACATGTCGAACATCCCCATACCATGCTTCGCGAGGTTTATCGACTACTCCGCCCGGGAGGAAAACTCCTTCTCACTACCCCCTCTCTCTATGGGAAACCCCTGCTTGACGCTTTATCTCTCCTGAGGTTAATCAGCCGAGCCGAAATTCTTGATCATAAACGTTATTACTTACCGCTCACTCTTCGCAATGCCCTTATTCAGACCGGTTTCACCACCCCCGTTGTTCGATCCTTTGGTCCTTTGTGGTTAAATATCTTAGGAGTTGCCACCAAATGACCAAATTAATTTTCTTTTTAGGTTTACTCTTTGTTTTTCTGATTCCCCCCTTCCAAAAACCTGACGAAAACCGGCATTACTACCAATCATATGCTCTCTCTCGGTTCAATTTTTCTTGTCAAAAAGATGCTCAAGGTACTATTTTTTTGCCCCTCCCTACTAGTGTTTATAATTTTCCTCAGGTACTCAAATATAGTGAACTTGCCCATACTCCACCAGTCAAATTTTTCCGCTCTCAATTCGGTTGGTATCCTCGCCCGACAACTGATCCCATCATTCAAGCTACCGATTGGTGTTCCTGGTCATTTATTGGTTACCTCCCCGCCGCGATAGGCCTAGCTCTCGGTCACCCCTTTGGCAGTCTCCTCGTTCAGTTTTATCTCGCTCGGCTCGTGACTTTCTTGGGATTTTTTGCCGGCCTTCTCTTTGGTCTTCGTCTTACTCCAAAACCGTACAGATCTTGGCTCTTCTTCTTTTCCTTGCTGCCCATGACCCTACACCAAGCGGGAGCAATTAGTTATGACTCTCTCCAGCTCGCCATGGTCCCTCTTATCTTCGCCTACCTCCTCAATTTTCTCGCGAAAACTCCCCCAGCCCCTCTTACTCGCTTACCCTTGGGCTTCATCTTAAGTCTATTGATTTTTGTTATCGCCAAACCAGCCTTTATTCCTTTTCTTTTCCTGATCTTCCTCATTCCTTATCATCTCAAGCGTCATTTATGGCTGACTTTTATCCTTTGTACCGTTTTGATTATCCCTTTCCTACGTCCGCTCGTTTATCGCGACATCCATCCCGGGGTTAACCCAGCCCTCCAACTTTCCGTTATCACCAAGGACCCACTCTATTTTGTCGGTACCCTTACTCGTTCATTCCAACTGGACGCTCAAAACAATCTTGAAGGTATGGTTGGTACCTTGGGTTGGTTGGATTATGGCTTTTCGTACACCTTCTATGTTGTTGCTTTCTTAGTTTTTGGCTATCTTCTGGCCAGATCCAGTCGATACTTGGTTCTCATACCTTCCCGCGTGTTGTGGCTCCTGAGCCTGGTTATTTTTGGAACTGTCATCACGATCTATTCGTCTCTTTATCTAACTTGGTCGCTGGTTGGCGACTCGCTAATTGTAGGAGTTCAGGGTCGCTACTTTCTACCCCTAATTCCTTTCTTGGGAATCTGGCTAGCTCAGTTAATCGCTCGGATTTATCATTTTCCCAAGCTTCGCCAACTTACTCTCATTCTGTTTAGTCTCTGGCTAATTTATCAAGTTGTGGCTTCCATTTATCTTCGTTACTACGACTACTCTCACTACGGCGTGAATGAGCCCAATTTCCCGAACTCCTCTGTTCCTCTTACTCAGGACAATTACCAGCTTGCTATCCCCGGCACTCGTGCCAAGGGAATCGGTTTTGCTTACCAACTTGCCGACGAGTTTGCTAGTTGGATCCCCTTTCGCTATCAACTAAAAAACGCTGATTGTACTCGCACCCTTCGCCGAGGGTACCTTCATTTTGCCGATCACCTAAGTAACACTACCTATCAGGAGGAAGTTCGGCCTTTTTGGATTGAAAATGGAGCCTATTGTCTAGTTATCGAATCCCTTCTTCCCGTCCAATCTCCAGCTCTCAAATTCTCCCCCCTCTACCTGACTCCCAGCCTCACCGAATAAGACATTGTAGTTTATAATGAAGGTTATGCAGTGGTTTCCGCGCCTCAAAAAACTCGAGTGGTTAATCATCCTCGGAGTGATCATTGTCTACTTTGTTTTGACGTTAACCAATTTAACCAAGCTCCCCATTTTTGTTGATGAAGCTCTCTACCTCCGCTGGGCGCAAATCGCCTGGCACGACGCCTCTTGGCGCTTTATCAGTTTGACTGACGGCAAACAGCCGCTTTACGTTTGGTTCGTCATCCCCTTTATGAAGTTAATTTCCGATCCCCTTTATGCCGGTCGTTTGGCTTCAGTTGTTTGTGGTCTTTTCTCTGTTTTAGGAATCGGTTACCTGGGTTGGCTTATTCAGGGTAAGAGAACAGCTCTTTTTGCTATGATTGTTGCCACTCTTTCTCCGTATCTTTTCTTTTACTATCGCTTTGGAGTTATGGAATCGATGCTGGTTGCTGGCTCGCTCTGGGTTTGTAACTTCTCCATCCTACTAGCGCGCGCTCGTCGCCTCGACGTTGCCTTAATTCTAGGTATGCTAGGTGGGGCAACCATGCTGGTCAAATCGTCCGGCACTTTTTTTCTACTTCTTATTCCCTTTGCCTATTTACTCGTCGCTGACTTCCCCAAATTTTTTTCTCGCTCAACCGGTCGTTATAGTTTGTTGGTGCTTGTTTCCTGGATTCTGGCGACAGTGATCTACAATGTTCAGCGCCTTTCCCCTTGGATGCACATGATCGCGCAGAAAAATGCTTTCTTCATCGTTCCCTACGCCGAAATCTTTGCCGAATTCGCCCGGCTTTCAAATAATTTTCTAGACGTCTGGCGCTGGCAGATATCCTATACTACTCTGCCCTTACTTCTCATCGCCCTTTTTGGACTGTACCAATTGTTCCGCAAAAATTGGCGTTTAGGAGTCTTTTTATCTGCTTGGCTTTTTGGTCCCATGCTGGGTACCGTTTTACTAGCTCGACTTTTTGCCCCTCGCTACATCGTTTTTGTCACCCCCTTTATCCTTCTTTTAGCCGCCTCTGCCATTTCCGCCATCAAAAATCTTAAATATTCCATCCTAATCTTATTTGTGCTGACACTGCCTCCTCTCTACCTTATTGGTCGGCTCCTTTTTGATCCGATTCACTTCCCCTACGTTTCGGTTGATGAAGGTTACGTCAACGGTTGGTCAGCCGGGGAAGGGACCAAACAAATTGCCGACTGGGCAGTTAATCGCCTGCAAACTACCGGCCAACCCCTGACTATCTTCACTGAAGGTACCTTTGGGATTCTCCCTCATGGTCTCGAACTATACGCCGATGGGCGAGTCGAGGGCCTAACTATTCGTGGGCTTTACCCCATCAATTCCATTCCCCCCCAGGAAACCATCGAAAGTGTCGCCACCAATCCCGAAACCTATCTTATCCTTAACAACACTCAAACTATGGGGGATCAGGCCGGTCTCGAATTGATTGCCGAATATGCTAAACGCGACCCCGCCTACACTATGCGTCTTTATCGAGTTTTGCCATTAATTAAATAATATGCGATTTTCTCTCGTTCTCAGTCCTTTCCTTCTTTTAACCTTCTTTCTCTTCCGTCCCATGTTGGGATCCGTTTGGTACCCTACCCATGACACAACTCACATCACTCGCCTTTACCTCATGGAACAAACAATTAAAAACGGTCAGTTCCCTCCTATTTGGGCAGAAGGAATCAACCAAGGTTACGGTTACCCGCTTTTTCATTTTTACGCTCCCCTCCTTTATTATCTTGCGCTTCCGATCAAACTTTTGACCGGTTCCCCATTTACCGCCCTCAAATTAGTTTTGTTTTTGAGTTCATTCTTGAGCATGGTTGGGATGTATTATTTCGTCCGCCGCTGGGGGAGGGGACCCGCCATTTTTTCCGCCCTGGCCTTTGGCACTCTCCCATATTTTGCCCTCAATCTCTATGTTCGCGGTGCCTACGCCGAATTTCTCTCGATGTCTCTTTTACCTTGGCTTTTTCTCGTGTGGGAAAATCTTAGTTCCCATCGTCGGCAAGTCTTGGCAGCGGGTGTAACCGCATTATTTCTCCTCTCTCACAATCTCATTCCCTTGATAACTGCCCCCTTTCTATTAGTCTGGGTTATTTTACGTCAAGCGAAACACCCTCAAGCCGTTATTCTCCCCGCTCTTTTGACCATTATGCTCTCTGCTTTTTACTTATTACCCCTACTCTTTGAGCGCTCGTTTGTCCAAGCCGATGCCGTGGCCGTAACAACCGATTACGCGCTTCACTTTGTCTCTCCTACTCAACTGTGGAATTCAGCCTGGGGTTTTGGCGGCTCAGCCCAGGGGATTGAAGACGGAATGTCTTTCAAACTTGGCAAGTTATTAATCCTTCTCTCTCTTTCCTCCCTCCCTCTTCTTTTCTTCCGCTCTCGCGCACGTCCTTTTATGATCTTTTTTGTTACTTCTGCCATCGTGGCCATCTTCTTAACCACTTTCTCCTCAAGCTATGTTTGGGATCAACTCAAACTTCTCCAAATCGTCCAATTCCCCTGGCGTTTTCTCTCTCTCGTTGGCTTTTTCTTGTCCGTTTTGGCCGGTTTATCTCTTACCCTCATTCGCCACCAGTTCCTCCAAACGGTCGTATTGCTAGTTCTCCTTGGCGCCTTATTCCTCACTAATCTCAAGCTCTTTGTTCCCCAAACCACCTTGTCGGCTGACCTTTCCCGTTATACCTCTCCCGCCTATTTATCGACCGTCGCCCCGATTGTCCCAGAATACATGCCCGCCTGGATGCTCACTCCTCCAAGTTCTCCCGCCGGAGAGCTCGCCCGCGCCTATTACCCAACCTGGAAAGTATTGATTGATGGTCAAGTTGTTCCCACCGCCCCATCAGCCGAAGGTTATTTGACTTACCCCAACCCCACTAATTCGACTGACATCAAATTGATCCAATTCCCAACCCCGCTCGAAAAATTTAGTTATCTGCTCACCCTCGTAGGGTTAATTACCCTTCTCATTTATGTCAAAATTTAAAGCCTATTTGTTTATTTTGTTGGCTACCAGTTTGGCCTACGCCACTTCCCTCAAATATGGCTTTTCCCAAGATGACTGGTACTTTCTCTTGATTTCTCGGGCTACCAATTTATCCGAAGTTATTAATTTTTTTAATCCTCTCGCTCAGTCCGGCTTTGCCTTTTTCCGTCCCCTGGGTACTCAGCTATATTATTTTCTTTTTACCTCAGTCTTTGGCCTTACCTTCGCCCCACTTTTTATGCATATTTTTATGTTGCTTCTCCAAGCCAGTAATGGTTATCTAGTGTATCGTCTCGCTCAAAAACTGCGTCTTCCACCCCTTTCCGCTTTTCTCGTTGGTTTAGCATATGCTACTCATTCTGCCCAATTTTTGAGTTTGTTCTATATTGCCGCCACCCAACAATTACTCGCTGCCTTCTTTGGTCTTTATTCTCTTAACCATTTTCTTGACCGTCGCCGCTTCTTATCCATCTTGTTTTTTATCCTGGCCCTCTTATCCAAAGAAACAGCCATTGTCATCCCGGCAGTTGCTTTCATTCTTTATGCTTTAACCCACCCAATTCTCAAAGTCAAACCACTGATTATCAATTTTTCTCCCTACTTTCTTCTTTCCCTCGTTTATCTGTTGGTCCGTTATTTACTCCCCCACACGATCCAATCCGAATATCATTTCGCCTTCGGTCTCAATGTTGTTAGTACTCTCCGTTGGTATTTGCTCTTTGCGTTTGGGGCTGCCGAGGAATGGCTGCGTTACACAACTTATCCTTTTGGGATTAACTTGCTCCAATTTATCCACGACTTTGGGATCTTAGGGTTTTCGGTCGTCGTATTTACGCTCGCTACTTTCTCTCTATTTATTTTGGCCAGCTTCCGCTCCTTCTCGCGCCGGACCCTACTCTACCTCGCTTGGTTTGTGCTGGCTCTTGCTCCAGTTCTCTTGTTAGCCAACCACCGTTATCCTCATTATCTAGATTTGGCTCTTATCCCCCTGCTCTTGATTTTATACCGCTACTACCATGGGAAATGGCAATATGTCGTAACCATTCTAATTCTCTTGGGTTCAATCTCTAATATTTGGCTTTCCGAACGACTCCATTGGACAACCAATCGCTCCCAAATGGCCGCTTCTGCCCAAAGTACTCTTGATTGGTCCTCTATCTGTACTCACTCGTCCGTTGTTTTTATCGGCCCGGACCCGCTCCCCCGCGAACTTTCCTACACTCTCTCCCTCGCCAATGGCCCTCAGGTAATCTGCCAAAACTCTCTTCAAAGCGTATACTACCAGGGTGTCGACCCAGTTGTTGACCCAGCAGCCTTCCCCATCGACATCAGTTCGGTTTTTAAATAATATGGTTGGACTAAACCTAGACAACATCAAACAAAAAGCTTTTAAAGGGGTTTTTACTTTAACTTTCCGCCGCCTACTCCTTAAAATAATCGATACGGTCGGGGTTATTTTTCTGGCCCGGGCCCTCTCCCAAGATGTGTTCGGGGTATTTGGTATTATCAGTTTCGTCGTTTTCACTTTTCTTTCCTTCTTTTCTGACATCGGATTTGGAGCAGCCCTCATTCAAAAAAGAGAACCCTTGACTGATGCTGATACGAAAACTACCTTCACCATTCAGCAATCCCTGGTAACCCTTTTACTGATTATTGCTTGGTTAAGTTCTCCCTTCATCTCCGGTTTTTACCACCTCGGTGACCAAGGAATTTGGCTCATTCGAGTTCTCTCCCTCTCCTTATTCCTCACTTCCTTTAAGACCATTCCCTCGATTCTCCTCGAGCGCGAGCTCAAGTTCGAAAAACTCGTAATCCCAGAGATTGTCGAAACCCTAATTTACAACGGTCTGGCTGTCTATATGGCCTTACACGGCTACGGTGTTTGGAGTTTGGTCATTGCAATTCTGGCTCGGACCGTGGCCGGTGCCATCCTCCTTAACCTCCTTTCTCCCTGGCGAATCGGCTGGGGATTTTCCCGCGACTCTGCCCGTGGTTTACTTAGTTTTGGTGTTCCCTATCAACTAAATAGTGTGCTGGCTTTGATCAAAGACAACGTCACTCCCACCCTCATTGCCTATTGGTATGGCCCTGCCGCTGTCGCTTACGTTAATCTTGCCCAAAACATTGCTACCCGCCCCATGGAACTGATTAATATTGTCAGTCGGGTGATGTTCCCCGCCTACGCCCGGATCCAACACGACACGGTGCGGCTCAAACGCTGGATCGAAAAATCCGTTTCCTTTATGGCTTACCTTTACCTCCCCATGATTACCGGTCTTTTACTGACCGCTCGCCCTATTCTCGAATATCTCTATGCCGACAAGTCAGCCAAATGGCTCCCGTCCCTCCCCACTTTGTTGCTCTTCTTGGCCGGAGCTTATCCCATTATCGTGACCACCACCTATACAAATGCGCTCTATGCTCTCGGCAGACCCAAAGTAGTTCTGACTCTGATGACCATTTACACTGTGCTCACTTGGACACTCGGTGCTCCTTTAATCTACAAATTTGGTTTTGTGGGGATCGCAATGGCCGGACTCGTGATTACCTATATCACTCTGCCTTTGGTTGTTCGGGAAATGAACAAAGTCGTCTCCGTTAACACCTGGGACTCGCTGAAAAAACCTCTCCTCGCAAGTTTCATCATGGGCGCAGTTACCTTTGTAACTAATCAGCTTGTTACTCACTCTCTCTTAACTCTTATTTTCACCTGTGTTGTCGGAGTGATAACATATACCTTGGCAATCCTCGCTTTAGACCATTCCCGTCTCAAGTCTGAATTTGCCAATTGGTTTGGTTTAATTGGGAAAAGGAATATATGAAAGACAAAATCTCGGTCATTATCCCGACAGTCAATGCTTTCGAAGAGTTAGACTTGGCCATCAAAAGTATCAAGAAAAACTCCGATCACCCCATGGAATTTGTCATCGTAGTAGATCCCGACATGAATACAGGGAAAGTCAACGAAGATATTCTCAAAGTCTGTAAGAGTCATAATGTTAAAGCCTGGGTTAATAAAAGCAACCTCGGTCCCTATGGCAACTGGAATCGTGGTGCCGAGGTTTCAACTACCGACTGGCTCATCTTTGCAACCGACGACCAATACTTTGCTCCGCACTGGGACAGTAATCTCCTAAAATACTGGAAACCCAAACGTTTGATCGCCGGGCGCTTAGTCGAACCCGGGATTATCCCAGTCTACAAAACCAACAT
>Ga0208375_1002287_pt1 | contig 18484 bp, 16 predicted proteins | sample RifOxyD1_FD_184038 | JGI IMG/M metagenome (GOLD analysis project Ga0208375, IMG submission 184038) | Soil microbial communities from Rifle, Colorado - Rifle Oxygen_injection D1 (SPAdes) | ecosystem: Environmental > Terrestrial > Deep subsurface > Rock core/Sediment | place: Rifle, Colorado... | reverse complement strand
TATCCCGATCGCAGGGCCTACGATTGGTCCGGTGCCGGCAATACTAGTGAAGTGGTGACCAAAGATTACTTCTTTTTCAGTGGGTACAAAATCGACCCCGTCATTTTGAGCAACTGAGGGGACAATATTTTTAGAAGATAATTCAAAAATTCTTTTACCCAGGAATCTTCCATACAGTTTGTACACAATTACATAGCCCACAAAAGACACTAGCATTAAACATAAAGCTCCCACTTGATCCTCTCCTTACAAAAACAGATAATTTAGGGTTATTTTTTTATCAGAAAAGTCTAACACTGTTTTTATAAACTGGACAAAAAAAATCGGTTATTAAACAATTAAAAAAAAAGAATTTAATTTATATAGCGAATTTTTATATTATTTGCTAACCTATTAATAAATAAGGTTTTCTTTAAAAGACTTCATGGAGGAAGAATTATGAGTTTAACCAAGGCTGATATTGTAGAAAGAGTTTACAAGGAAGCAGGCTTTTCAAAAAAGGAAGCTTCAGATTTGGTCGAGCTTGTTTTTAATACAATTAAAGACACGTTATCAAAAGGCGAGAAAGTGAAAATATCCGGGTTTGGAAATTTTTCCATACGTGATAAATCAACTCGTGTTGGTCGAAATCCCCAGACAGGTGATGCGATGGAAATTACTGCAAGAAGAGTATTAAGCTTCAAGCCTTCTCAAGTATTAAAAGAAGATATCACTGGCCGTTATGCGCATAGATTGGATGAAGACGGTAATGAAGATAAGAGTATATCTCCCAAGGATGGAGCTTCACGGGCCTTGACATCATTCGTGGCAGGCCAGGAAGAGGAAGAAGACGGTAATGATTTTTAATAAACTCGAATCGTCAAGGGCATGATTATGAATCAAGAAGCCTGTTTTATACCTGATAAATCATGGTTTAAAATTGATGAAGTTTGCACTATCACCGGGGTCAGGGAATACATAATAAGATTTTGGGAAAAAGAATTTGCAAAACTTGGAATGCCTGAGCACCATCAACCGAAAAACTTTTATTCACGAAAAGACATTGAAACCATCCTATGCATCAAAAGTCTTTTGTTTGATAAAAAATTAACAGTCGATGAAGCCAAAATTGAGCTGGATGGAATGGATAGTCTGCCACCTAAAATTAAAATTGAAGAAGTTGATGACATCTTTTTGAACAGTGAAGAGGCCAGTAATGATGAGGTTGTTGAAGTACACGCTAATTATGGTGAGCACAAAGAACAAATAGCCTTCTTGAGTAGTAAACTTGGTTCAATTTTACGCATTACTGATAATGTCAAGTCGGTTCATAATTGGCATTAAAATATTTTTATTTTTTAAATGTGTTTCAATGATGTTCTGATTATCACCAATTAATTTGATGTTTTTGTTTAGATATTCATTAATGATATTTTTGAGGTTACTTAGATTGTGTTTTTTTGTCAGATGATGAATTTTATCTAAAGATTTGTGAAGATAGTCATGACTGAGATCTATTTGATTCAGCCATGGGTTGATAGCAGATTCATGCTTGGATATTTTTTTACAGTTTAATTCACTCAGGTCATCTAGTAATTGAAAAACAAGCCCTAAGTGTTTTCCAAGTTTTAGTAAATCAATAAATGTACGAAAGTTTTCATTCTCTGTTGATAAAATATAACTAGAAATCATCGCACATTGGATAAGCCGAGAGGTTTTTAATTCGTGCATTTTTAAAATTTGAGAAAATGTTTTTTTTGAAGAAGAAAGATCGATAACTTGTCCATCAATTAATCCTTTAGGCCCAAGAAAATGAGATATTATTTTTATGATTCTTACAGTCTCGGGTGAATCTATCCTGGCCAGCAGGTTATAAGAAACATTTAACAGTCCGTCACCTGCTAAAATCGCCTGCCATTGTCCAAATTTTTTGTGGGTGGAGAGCTTTCCCCGGCGATAGTCATCGTTATCCATCGCAGGGAGGTCGTCGTGGATTAATGTGTAGGCGTGATGCATCTCCAAAGCGCTGGCAAGCAATGACAGCGGATCATGGGGTTTGAAAATTTCCAGGTTTTTGTGGGTGAAATCAAGATGTATGGATAAGGCAAGCAGAGGACGAAATAATTTGCCTGGTGGAATGAGAGCGTATTGGTAAATTTCTTTAAATTTGTTGTTAGGGGACACCAGATCCAGATGATAGATGAGATTTTTTTCGAGATTTATTCCAAGCTTTAAAATATTCATAATGCATCCAACGAATCATTGAAACCGGTAACTTTCCGGACTGAGCAGAGGGCCCCTGGCAATAAAAGTGTAGTTGCCGGTGGGGGAAATATTGGGAATCTTAAGTCTGATGATGGGAAATAAATCCAAGAATTTATTAGTCAGGATCATGTCTCCGGTCATATCAATATTAGAAGAGGCAAAATGATCTTTGCGGATATTGATAGTTCCTCCCAGGTTGGTATATAACGGGGAATTTTTATTACCAATGATGAGCTGTCCGGGGGCCACTCTTAGGGTCATGTCGGCATTCAAGGTGGCTCTGATGGAAAAATCCAGCAGGGGGATTTGAGGGATAATAAAATTATTTACGTTGGATTCCTGGATATATAAATCCCTGGATTCCAATTTGATGGACGTGGTTTTGATTTGATTATTTTCTATCTGGGTGTTGAGATTTAAAGTAAAGGTTCCGTCAAACAGATCAAGTCCCCCGGTGAAGTAAGCAATAGTGTCAGTGTGAATAATGGAATCATCAATGGTGATCAGGGTTTTTCCCAGCCCAATTACGGGATACATATAAATATTGGTTTTATCTTTTTTTAGATTAACTGAAAAACGAATACCTAAAACCTTAAACGAAGGCAGATGCGGTCTTATCACAATGTCATCGAGATTCAAATTTTCTTCCAAGGCATTTATGCAAGCCTTGGTGATCGTGGGATTTTTAATAATAATTTTTGGGAAAAAATAAGAGACTTCCACGTCGCTGTAGAGGATAGGGCATGCCGTATTATTTGAGAGTCCACTTAAGATTAATGATCGAATGATGCCTTTAAGAGGAAAATTTAATATAAAGCCAAGTGGTATCAGGATAAAAGCGGTTAAAATAACCCTTTGAAATGGAAAATTCTCTTTGTCATAAATACTGTCATCCAGGGTATTTTCTTGTTTGTGAATTTTTTGTACCATTTACCATCTACTTTTTAGCGTATTGTAATATGTTTATTCTACCCGATAGTAACTTCTCACTATCATCACGATTGATTTCAATTGCGCTGATTCTGACTTTATTTATTGTTATAAGTTTTTTAACTAGATCAACAAAATCTGACAGGACCAGTTTGGTGTAAATGATATCAGCACTGATTTGTTTTATCTGGGGAGAGTTATGTGAACTTTCTTGTTTGAAATTATCCACTGAAAGTTTGCTTGGATCGATATTAAATGCATTCAAGGAAGCCTTTAATTCGCTTTGGTTTCCGGGAGCCCGAGGACCTAAAATGGTCTGTTGCAAAGATTGCAGTCGATCGGTTTGATTGATAAATTTATAAGTGCTGGCCTGAATTTCTTTTTTGGTATTTAAGTTGCTCTTCAGGGTATAGGTATTGAAACCTACAATCCCCGCTAAGAGCAGTGGGCCTAAAATGCAAATAGTGCTTATCAAATAAGTTACCAGTCTTTGCTGATCATCGCTTAGTTGATTCATAAAATCCATAAACTGTTCGTAGTATTTAGTATTTTTGAAAAGATCAATTTGGTTGAAAATAATCTGATCGATGGTTTTTAGCCAATTCATAATCGTATTCATTTATTTCACCATCACTTTTTTTAAAGATAATACCTTGTCTTTAGTGCTCAGGGTAATCTGGGCTTTTTGCAAAGAGGTATCTTTTTGTAATCTTTTTTCCAAAGCTTGCAGATGTTCTAAAATTTCTCCTTTGAATATGATGTGTAGCTCTTCTTCGCTATTTTTAAAGCTGGTGATATGGATTCTCATTTCGGGAGTCAGCATGGCGTTGAATTTAAAAAGTGGGTTGACGGCATTTATGGAGATAGCAGACATGAGGGTATTGATTTCTTGTTCCACCGCATTTTCTTTTTTTTGCACAGTCTTTAGCAGGGCATCGGGATTTTTCTTGAGTTGAGCCTTGTAACCATCTGCCAGATTTAAACTTTTTTTGCCTAAAATGGAATTTAAATTGGTGGTAATGACTTTATCATTTTTCGTCAGGAGTACATTTTCAAGAATCAAGGCACCAATTATAAAAACAGAGAGAATGAGAACTCGTAAACTGATAAAAGCCAGCGAATACCATGGGACAGTCTGGGTGGAGGTTGGTGAATATTCGCCTTTTAAAAAATTGAGATTGGCCACTTTTGAGAGTGAAGTGAGTCCATGTAAAAAGGCGTTGGTACCACTGGATTCCAGTGATTGAGAAATATTAATTTTGGGTTTTCGCAAAATGGAAAGCGGGAGAAATTTTTTGACTGGAAGTTCAAGTTCCTCAGTTAAAAATCCAATGATATTTTTTATATTGCTGGTACCACCCGTCAAGTACACACATTCAATCGATTCAATATTTTTAATTCGGTAGCCAAGTATCCATTGGTGAATATCACGCAGCAGTGGGGTCATGGTCTGCTTCATCAGTTTGGCAAATTCTCTCTGGTCGTCATCCACTTCGCTGTACTGGGATTGGTTGAGAAAGAAACAGTTGGTGTGTTTGTAGTTAATGGCCTCTTCTAGGGGGATCTTATACATCTGGGCGATAGTTTCGTTGATAAATGCCCCGGCAATACCGCAAATATGGTTAGCCACCACTGCATTGTCCTTGATCAAATACCCCTTGGTGGTGCTGTGCCCGATATCAAGCAGCAAAAAAGATTTTTCCGGGGTGCTTGGTACAAACTGATTGCTTTGTGCCAAGTTGAGATAGGTATACAGTGAAAAAAGATTGGTTGTAATCATGCCAGGCAGGATGTCATGGCTTAAAAGCTCGTTATAAAAAATATCAAAGTCGGAAAGTTTGGTTATATTGACAATGGCCTTCACAAACTTATTTTGCTTGTAGAGAATGGAGGAATAATGAGATTCGTTAATGGGAAAAGGTAAATTTTCATCCAGTTGATAAGGTATCATTAACCCGGCTTTTTTCACTTTTTCGGTAGGCAGGGTTAAATAACGGGAGGTGGTTAACTCGGAGGGGATATTGACAATGATTTTTCCCACAAATTGCTTTTGCAGCAGGTAATTTCTGATAATACTACATTGCAGTTCAATCGGGGGTTCGTATCGTTTGGGTTCTGTTTCCGAAGCAGGCAATAAGTTTTCGCTAAAACCTTTTAAAACTATAGACCTTCTTTCCAGAAAAAGATGTAAAAACTTAATTGAATATGTACCAAAATCTATAGAGAGAATATCCACTTGATCATCCCTGAATGCGTACCTCTTAATATTTTACCAGATTCATGGATTATAAGAAAAGAATTTTATTGGGAATAAACTGCGATATTTTTAGTCGTTATAATAGATTTCAATGACCCTGGGATCTAAAAATTCCTCTGGTACTGGTGTAGGGGTGGCGGCAGGAGGTGGACTTTGAGGGGTACCATCTTCCCCAGAGGAAGGTGTAGCTATTGGTGTAGGTGTGGGGGTTGGAAGTGGTTTGATTGGTAAATCCACAAAAGCTTTGATGGTGTAGCTGGCATTATCCATTTTACCAGTGGCTATAATTTTAAAAAGCTTTCCTGCCACCCCAAACTTAAGTCCCGCCTGGCTTAATTCCGTGGTCCGTTCGGTGTATTTTTCCTGACTAGTTACTTCCAATTTGCTTACCAGCAGTTCTTTAAAGTCTTCTTCGGAATTAAATGGGTGAGGGGATCCATCGGCATCATCATTGCCTTCTTCCTGATTTTCATTTTCCATGGCATTTGGATCACCATCTCGATACTTGAAGAATTCCTTACTTTGTTCGTCGGTTATTTCTGGAAATAAAAGCTTTAGCTGGCCCTGGGTTAATTTGTTGATGTCAATAATTGAAATTTCATGTACGGAGAATTTATCCTTTAAAAGCTCCACAAAGTCATCATTCCAACCTTCTAAAAGATTAAGTTCTGTAAGTGAAGTCAGCGGGGCAAATTTAGGAGTAATACCTTTTTTCATATAGAGTTGCTCGACTTCCCCTTTTTGATCGTCTTCAAACTTACCTTTATCAGTGACGTAGTATTTAAGCTCTTTGACCAGCAGGATGGGCTCTACGTCACTATAGAGGGATTCAAAAGTTTCATCAGTATCCCTTTTAATTAAAAAAGCGTCTTCCACGGCCTTGGTGATTTCTTTTTCAATAAAAGAGTGGACTGCAAATTTTCCATCGGGCTCAGCTGGTTCGCTCGGATTTTGATCGTGGTTGTCTTGTTTAATCCTCATATTATTAGGATTTAAAAACCCACTGACCGGCATGATTTCAACGTTCATTTCGCCTTGGATAAGGGTTTCTTTTTCAAATTCCAACAGGGCATTTCTTTGGATGAGGTTGGCATCAGGGCCCAGGGGCACGGGGTAGATAAAAGGCATGACGGTGACTTCCTGTAACAGACCAGCTGGAATCACATCCTTGAGCTTTTTATCCTTTTCTATCATATTGTGGCCTTCTTGATATAGTTTCAACTTGCCAAGGGCCAATCTTAATCCGGATTCGGCATTGAGTTTTGCCTGGAGGGATTTTTGCTGACTGGAGATACGTGCACTATTTAACCTGGTTTCAAAAGAAAAGTTAGTGACCACGAAGGTTAGAAGGGTGATGGCGGATAAAATCATCATAAGTGCCACACCCTTCTTTGAAGTGAGTAGCAAAATACAAGATGGTGTGGTGGGTTTTGTATTAATCTTCATCGCTGGAGTTATCATCCTCTATGATATTGTCATTTTGAGGGTTGGGTTTGCTGGATGCTTCGTCCACACTGGGGTCAAAAAACGGCCAGATACTGCGGTAAATGCGTTCAAATTTGGATTCAATGTTTTTAGCATCCACGGTGGTTAACACCACTTTTATGGCCCTAAGCAGATGAGGTTTATCCATCATTTTAAAGTCATCGACAAATTCTTTTTTACTAGGATTCCAAAATTTAAATTCTAATTTTTTGATATGGGAAAGCAATACCGAGGGACGGATTTTTTCAAAATCAAAATCCGTGGCATAAATGTCACTGGGGATATAATAACGGATAAGTTCGAATGGAGCCATGGCATTCCGGTCTTCATCCAGTGAATCCCTTAGCATGTATTTTATCCACACATAATGGCTTTCCTTGGCGTTTTGAATTTTCCTTTGATGAGTGGTGCTTAAAAATAATAAATCAGCTGGAGAATCGCTTTTTATGGCAGGTATTGGCTGATTGTCCTGGGTGAGTGCTGGAAATCGCTCATTGGTTTCAAAAGAAGGAAATTCTTCGGACATCATTTCCATCTCCCTTGATTGTTTGCTTTTTTTCCCTTTGATCGCCTTATAGTAAAGAGGGGTATATATTCTGGAAAAATCCTGCTCAATCCGGTTTAGGGCGGCTTCAATTTGCATTTTAACCAAATCCTCCCTGGTGGTGCGTGCGGCACCTTCGGTGCTGTTTTCGGTAAGGTAAAATACTCCCAGCATCAGGAAAGATAAAATGGTGATGGAAATAATAATTTCCAGCAAGGTAAAACCATTTGGTCGGGGTAGTGGGTGGTATATGGTTTTCATATTTTTTTTAAATTCACTTTAGCCTGCTGGTTGGTGACCCAGGTGGATAAAGTAAAAAAGTAACCGGTTTTTTTGTTCTTTACTTTTACTTCCAACTGCCAGATTAATTCCTTTAAATTGTCCTTGATCTGGCCATAGAAAATTTTTTCGTATGGAGAGGTGTCCTCATCCTCGTTTCCTTCTTCAGTTCCTTTGAGTTTGTCATAATCGGGCAGGACAAATCTTTTCCAGGTTAAAATATACTGGTAGGCATCGTTATTTTCAAAAGTTTTAGTCTCCGGTTGCAAAGTGAGTGACTCTTTTAAATCCGGGGGATCTATTAGGATTTCATTTATCTTATTCATGCATAGTTCTTTTAAAATAATTTCCTCTTCCATTCTAATGGAGTCGGTGACATTATAGCTTAAAGTCAAAGTGAAAGCGGTGGCAAACGCTGCGAATATGCCCGTGGCAATCAGCACTTCAAGCAGGGTGAAACCCGATATGTGTTTTAGTCTTTTAACCATTCTTCGTATAATTCCTTGGCAATGTTTAAGCGAATATCCTCCACATCCTCGGACTCATTGAGGATTTTGACTTCCCTATAGGTTCTTTCAAATTCTTCCTTAAAAGGTGAAACACTCAGTCCAATGACCTCATTCCCTGCAGAAAGAATGATGATGGCTCCGTCCTTTTCTCCGGAAGGGTAGACGTAGATCGATGCAAAATTATTAGTGATAAGTTTAAGCGAAATATTGGTGCCAATGGCGATAATGCTGACATCCCCTGGAAGTTGCAGCGGTCCATCGCTAAATTCACTTACCTTGTTAAATGATTGGTTGAGTTTTTTAACCCTCTTTTCAAATTCTTCATTTTCTTTGATTCCCTCGGAGGCTTGACCCATAATGCTTTCCTCGCTGGGGGGAAGAACAAACGAATCATCCGGCCCATATTCCACGGATAATTCCTGGGGATCTTTATCCAGATCAAACTGCACTCTGGTAATAACATTTCGCAGGGCCGATTCTCCCACCGAAAAGCGAATGGCCCTTTCGATGTTGGAGATGGCTTCTTCTAAATTGCCTCGCGTGTTGGATAGGGACGAGACCACCATGCCAACAATAACACTTATAAGTGCCAGAGCTATCAGAACTTCTACTATGGTAAAACCATTGATGGGTTTGTTAATTTTTCTTCCCATATGTGATATCGGCTTCAGCCGAGCCTTCTCCCCCGGGAACTTGATCTGGTCCATAGGAGGTTAAAGTGAAGGTATTTCCATCGGATTCGTAGACGTATTCCATATCCCATGGATCAAGTGGAACTTCACCGTTTTGAATATAGCCTCCCGGATTATATCGTGCGCATTCCTTACCACCAGTGGGTTTTTCTATGAGCGCTTTTAATCCCTGATCTGTGGTAGGGTAAGTAAAACAATGGCGGCGATATTCTTGCAAACGATCAGCCAAGGCTTTCATTTGAATTTGCGCAGCGGATATTTGTCCTTCTCGAAGTTGGTCAAAAAATTTGCCTGCAGCAAAGGTACCGGCGATAGCCACCAGAGTTAGGGCGATTAGAATTTCCACCAGCGTAAAACCTTTAGTCGTTTGTTGGTTTAAGGATTTTAAAAAATCATTAAAAACATGTTTGGATAGCATTGATATCTCCTTGCAAATATAATTTATCTAAAACTATTTAATTCCATCAAAGGCATGATAACAGAGAATACGATAAATGTAACCGCCAATCCCATTGCCACCAGCATTATTGGCTGCAAAATGGAGGTCAGTCCATTGAGTTTGGCATCCACCTGATCAGCATAGTTTTCGGAGATAATTTCCAGCATGGGTTCCAATTCCCCGGAACTTTCTCCCAATTTTATCATATGGGTCACCATAGTGGGAAAAAGGTTACTTTTAGCCAGCGGGCCGGTCATGGAGGCACCCTCAGCCACGGCCATTCTGGCTTCTGCTACGGCTTTTTGCATATGTACGTTGGAGACCAGATTTTGCACTATTTTTATGGAGGTGAGGATGGGGACACCTGATTGCAGCAGGGTTGCCAAAGTGGAGCAAAACCGGCTGACATTGATCATGATAATAAGTCCTTTAACAACTGGAAGCTTGAGTAAAAATCGATGCCAGCGTTTTTGTCCGGATTCAGTTGTGATATATTTTCTGAAACTATAGATGCTCATCACCAAAATGATCAGCATCGCCCACCAGTAATTTAAAAAAGCATCGGATAAAAAGATGGAAATGCGGGTGGGAAGCGGCAGGGTTTTTTTCATGGAAATAAAAATTTTGGTGATTTTGGGAATAACCACAGTGAAAATAATCACCATCATGATGGCACCAAAGGCGACCATGATAATCGGATAAGTCATCGCTCCACTTACTTTATTTCTAAGCTTTACCTGGGCCTCGGTGAATTCGGAAAGTCTAAGTAAAACAATATGCAAAGTTCCGGAAGATTCGCCAGCCTCCACCATATTAACGTAGATATTATTAAAAACGTTGGGATAATCACTCAGCGCTTTGGCGAGGGAACTGCCTTCATTAACTTTTTGTCCGACTTCTGCCAGGATAACTTTTAAATCCCGGTTGTCGGATTGATCGACCAACGCAGTCAAAGCGTCTACCACCTGGATGCGGGCCTTAAGTAGGGTGGCCAATTGCCTGGTCATAAGGGCAAGATCGTTGACGCTGATGGGTTGCAAAAGTTTGATGCTGGATTTTTTTTGGGAATCGGACTTTTGCTCCTTGATGGATACCAGCATGATGCCTTGATTTTTTAATTTATTTTTGGCCTGGGCAAGGGTTTCCGCTGTTATTGAGCTGCTAAGTTCTTTACCTGAAGAATTGACGCCGTTATATTTAAAAATGGCCATTTACTCTTTTTCCTCTTCTTCGGCGGTGCTGATACCGGTTAGCATTGCCTCGATTGATATAATTCCAGCAAACACTTTAGTTAAAGCCGATTGTTTCAAGGTTTCCATTCCCTGAGCTATGGCCACTTTTTTCAGTTCAGTAGAGGAGGCTTTTTCTATAATGAGCTTTCTAATGTCATCAGTTATTAATAGCAGTTCGCTCACGACGGTCCGTCCATCGTAACCGTAGTCATGGCATTTGGGGCATCCCTTCGCCCTATAGATGGTGGCGTCAGCGGGGACGCTTGGAATTTCCATTAGACGTAAATCTTCCTTGGTTACCTCAATCCTTTCCTTGCAATGATTGCAAAGGGTCTGAATCAGTCTTTGGGCCAATACAGCGATTAAGGATGAAGATATCAAAAATGGTTGCACTCCCATATCAATTAACCGGGTGGGAGTGGTGCAGGCATCATTGGTGTGAATGGTGGAAAGAACAAAGTGACCGGTGAGCGATGATTGGATCGCCATGACCGCAGTTTCATAGTCCCTGGTTTCTCCCAGCATGATTATATCGGGGTTTTGTCTTAGTATTGAACGAAGCGCTCTGGCGAATGTTAAGTCAATTTTAGAATTAACCTGAATTTGCGACACTCCTGGAAATTCATATTCCACCGGATCTTCCACGGTGATAATCATTTTATCGGGCGTATTCATGATATCAAGGATGGCACCCAGGGTGGTGGTTTTTCCGTGTCCTGTGGGGCCTGAAACAAACACAATTCCGTGTCTTCTTCGGGTTAAATCCTTGAGACTTTCTAAAACCTTGCCTTCAAATCCCAGGCTTTCAAGTTTTAAAATAGTATTGGTTTTTTCCAAAATCCGCATGACAATGCGTTCTCCACTTTGAATAGGAACAGTGGATAGTCTTATATCAATATCTTTACCAGCCATTTTAATGCGGATCCTGCCGTCTTGCGGGAGACGTTTTTCGGCAATATCAAGCTTGGCCATGACTTTAATACGACTGGACACCGCCATGTGAGTGGAGATGGGTTGTCTAAGTATTTCTCTCATGGCACCGTTTACCCTAAAGCGGTAGATGACCTCTTTTTCGTAAGGTTCTATGTGAATATCACCGGCTTTTTCCTTCACGGCACGGAAAATAATGGAGTTTACGAATTTGATAACTGGCGCTTCATCGGCACCTGCATCGAGAATATCAATTGGGCCATCCAGATCGAGGTCCTCGTTGAATTCATCCTCGAGGGAATTGACCAGGTTTTTATTGGCCCTCTCATAGACCCGGTTGATGGCATCTATAACTTTTAGCGGAGATGATACTAAAATTTTAATTTCTTTTTTAAAGACCTCTCGCAAATCATTAAAAGCATCAAAATTATAGGGATCAGTGGTTATAATAGTAACCGAATCCTCAGTTTCCAAAATCGGCAGGGTTTCCTGGGCCTTGGCATAGTTGATGGGGATGTCCAAAATCACATTGGCGTCAATATCATCCACCTTGATGTCGGTAATGTAGGGAATATTCATTTGGTGACAGATGACTCGTACAATGTCGTGGGGATGAAGATAATTATTCTTAATTAAAATTTCCCCCAGCAGTGCACCGGTTTCTTCTTGCTGAAAAATAGCCGCTTCCAACTGTTCTTTGGTTAAAGAAGTGTGCTTGAGTAAAAGATCACCAATCTTTTCTTTTTCTCCGGTCAATTTACTTAAAATAGGGTCATTATTTTCCATTGTTCACCATCAGTTTTTTGCTTCGTTTTTTGCCTTTTTTATGGCACTGGCTTGTTGAACGATCTCACTGTAATTGGGAACTTCCAATACTTGGTTAGACCCTGCCTGGGGAGGAACATCCTCCACTTCTTCTAGGTTCTCAGATTTAATTGTTCCATCTTGAATAGAGGAGCCTGGATTATATAAAGGGCCTTCTTTTTGTTTTTTGGCCTTTTCAAAAAGCCCCTTGTTGGTGGTGGCAAAGGGATCGTCATCGCCGACAATATCCTTGAGGTGAGCGGATCTTCGATTGATCACATCCTTCAAATGATCCGCCGAGGTTTCTTCATAGGATGCTAAGATTTTAGGGGTTAAAAAGAAAAGCAAATTGGTTTTGGTTTTCTCTTTTTTAGTAGATTTAAAAAGCCAGCCCAGTACCGGAATGTCACCCAGGAGTGGGACTTTCGAATTGGAAACCACTTCTTTATCCTTCATTAAGCCACCCATGGCGATGGTATCCATATCTCTTACAATAGCGGTGGTAACTGCACTGCGGTTATTGATGGCAACCCCAATTGGTTCAAGGGCCGATGGCAGTGACCTATTGGAAAAATCCTCCATTTTATAATCAATCTTAAGTTTTACAAAGCGACTGACCTTATTGATCTGGGGGGTAAGTTTCAAGGTCAGCCCGACGTCTTGGTATTCAACTGCCGTTTGTGAAGTACCATTGGTTTGGTTGGTGGTTTTTTGGGTAGGGATTTTTTCGCCAACTTCAAAAACCGCATCTTGATTATCGAGTGCTAAAATTTGAGGTGTCGCTAAAACATTGGTGTTGTCGTTGGAAGCGATAGCGGTAAGCAGTCCAGTTACACTGCGAATACTTTTTTTACTGTTATCAGGCATGGTCATCTCAACTTTTTTGCCAACCCCTATCCCTGAAAATAATCCACCAATGCTGGTAATACCAGTGGGGGATAAAAGATTGGCCATATTACCACGATTAGTACCTCCGTAACCGGCCCGGTCGGTATCACCGGTGCCATAGGCACCAACCCATGAGATACCCCATTCATGTCCTGCGGATAATTCACTTTCCATGATCAGTCCTTCCACATACACTTGATCCCTTTGAATATCGAGTTTTTCAATAATCTTTTTAATGGTCAAGTAATCAGTAGGGGCGGCGGTAACTACAATGGCGTTATTAGATTTATCGGCGGTTAATTTTACATCAGAGTTAAAAAGGGTATCCGAACTTATCACAGGTGATTGGGTAAACCGCGATTTGTTGGCACCCGCCTTGGCGTTTCCTACTAGGGTAGACAAGGTTTTGGAAAGTTCTTCTGCATCGCTATGTTTTAAATAGTAGACATGAATCTGTCCTCCCGTTGTAACATCTTTTACATCTAATTTGTTAATAATGTCTCGAAGCTGCTGGGTACCCTCGGCGTTAGCCATGGCGATAATTGAATTTGTCCTTGGTTCTGCAATGATTTTAGAAATAGAAATATTCTCTTGTTGCATTGAATAGCTGGATTTATTTTTATTTTTGGCAGCTTGGGCATTTAAAATTTCGCCAATTAATTTGGCAATTTCTTGAGCTGAGGAGTGTTTTACCTGAATGATTTGCAAAGACTCTTCGTGGCCTGGAATGTCGACAAATTCGATAAGCTTTACTAATCTTAAAATATTACTTCCGGTATCTTGAGCTAAAATGGTGTTGGTTTGTCGGATGTCAGTGATTCGTCCATTTTTGGTCATAAAGGGACGGAAATTGCGGGTGACTTCAGCCGAGCTTATATATTTGAGGGGAATAACTCTCATTACGTAATTGTCAGTATCAGGAGTGTAGGTTCCAGTATAGATTTTGGTGTTTTCAGATTTGATATCCCGATTGTTGACAATTTTATAAAAGCCTCCGGATTGTGCTAAGGAATATCCGGCCATGTTCAGTACAGATAAATACGCTTTCCAAGCATCTCCAACCGTAATAGGATTGGGAGCCAAGATGTTTACTTTTTTTCCTTTGATATCATTTTCATAGATGAGATTGATTCCCGTCAGCTTTTGCATGGTTTCAGTTAATTCAATGAGAGAGGTATTGGGAAAATTGAAACTCTCAATAACTTCGGGGCCAAAGGCAGTTTCTGGATTAAGTTGAACTAATTTTTTTGCTTCCGGGCCTTTTTTGACAGAATTAATTCCGGTGCTTCTGCCAAAAACATCTTTGGTATTGGTTTGAGAGGATTGAGATGGATCACCGGAATCGGTATCATCACCATTTGAAGAAGGATAATTTTCGTCAGAAACTTCTTCGTTTGATGGGGCGCCATCCTCATCGTCTTCCGAGCTATCGCTGGAGTCTGAATTAAAATCGGTAGTTGATTTAAAGCGATCAAATGGTCTGGATTGAGCCAAGACTGAAAAGCTTAATAAGCACATGCACATAGCTAGAGCAAAAATCCATTTTCTATTCATACCCGTTCCTTAGGTTGAATCACTCATTCTACAAATTCAAAACTTAAATTAGTGGGTGATCCATTTCTAGTTATTTCCAATTCATAGTGGTTCATCTCTTTTATTTGTCCAAAAAAAGACATCACTTGATTCATACTTCTAATTGGTGACCCATTTATCTTATGAACGATATCTCCATTTTGCATTCCCAGTTTGGTATAGAGACTGTCGGGAACAATTTCGGTGAATTTGTAGGAGATGGTACCATCGGGATTATTAAGGGGGATGGCCCTTGCCTGAGTTAATAACTGACTTAAATTGACTAACTGTTGGTCACGATAACTTTTTTTAATTTTAAAGTTGTTCCCTTGATTGATAATGCCTGATTCGTTGTTTTTATCTAACAAGCGTTTGCCATCTTCTGGAGAGAAAATTGTAAATGGTTTGCCCGGACTACTTCGGTTGCTAGAGGCAATAAATTCGCATTCATTTGAAGAAAGGTTTTTGACCATGATTTTTTCGGCTTCAATTTTCCCAATGCGGGCCAATCCTTTAATGTTGTCACCTTCTCGCAGGGATATTCCTTCAGTGTTTCTTATTTGCACCGATGCAACTGATTTTATGGTATCTTGCAAAACTATGGTGCTGACTAATTTGATAGGCAGACTGCTTTGTCGGTTAGCCGTGCGACAAACTTTGTTCTCATCTTTTTTCTCTCCAGGTTTGATCTGGGTAACTTTTTCATTATCAATAATAGCATCAAAAGGGTTGGAGGATTTTAAGATGTCCAACTTGTTATCGTAGGCAGTGCCTTTAGATGTAGCCTCACCTATATAGGTTCGAGAGGTTTCTTTTTTACTTATAGAGGGGATATCTAGGGCGGCAGCAATAATTTTGCCTAAAGAATATGTGAAAGCCGCTACTAAAAGTAGGCAAAAAATTTGATTAATTTTGATGCGATACTCTGGTGCTGTGATAGAACTATAAAGTTGGTTCCAATTAATTTTTCCAACCGTTTGATTGACTCTTTGCTTTAAGTGCATGTTAGCGACCATCTGGGAAACAGCTTGCTGTTGTTTCCTGGCAAATGGTATTAGGTAATGTTTTAACTGGTTTAAAAAATTTTGAAACTTTGGACTTGCTGTTAAGCCATGCAGTGGCGCAGATTGGGGGATATCTGGTAATGAAGTATCTAGTGTATCATCATCATTATCAAAGTTCTTTGAAACATTGTTTCTGTCTTTTTTTGTAAAAAATTTATTCTTTATGGGGGCAAAAATTTTGCCTTTAATTGAATTGAGTAAATTCTTAAGTTTTTCACTCATGTTATATTCTTTATTTATCCTTTCTATTCATTATATACTATTTTAAGGCATTTAAAGTTTCATGAGCAAGAAAACTTTATAATTGAATGAAAAAAAAGTGAATCAACGGAAATGATCAGGCAAAAATGAGATAGTTTGTGAATTATTAGCATAATTGGTTATGATAATCTCAGATGTTATTTTTTTAGGGAGAAAAGGTTGATAAAAAAGCTCGGGCAAGTTTGGTTTTTATTTATCTTTTTAGCAATAAACTTATTGATACAGGTGTCTTGTTCATCCAAGCAAAATTACAAACTATTTAAAGATTCAAAACTTCGAACTCAAGATCATTTAAAAACCAAAGGTATTGTTTCTGGGCCTACTAATGAAGGTAAGATTGAGGTGTTTAAAGATCTGACCCACGAATATGGTTTAGATGGTGTGGAAGCGACTAATCTTTATGCAGTGGATTTTAACAACGATAGCTATACAGATCTAGTCTTATTACCCAATTTCTATTCTACTCCAGAGTTTTATGCATTCGATCCTATTAATAGAAAATTCCAAAAACTAAATTATAATCCATTACCCGGAGTCAATAAGTACTCTTTTTTAATTTTTGTAGATTTAAATAAGGATGGTGTGTTGGATTTAATGGCAGGAAATTTAAATAGAAAAACCGAGATTACAGCTAGTGCGTTTGATATCTTTAGAGGTGAAATTTCTTTGAAAAAAGTGAGCTATGAAAAAATTGAAACTCCCTTTGATAAAGCTCCCCTTGGACCCTCTTCAGTCGCCGTGATAGATTTTGATTTGGATGGTGAGTTGGATTTATATCTGGGAAACTGGTTTGTGGAAAACAATAAGATGAAGACACCAGTTCCAGATAACTTGTATAAAGGAAAGGGGTTTGAGTTCAAGGATGTAAGCGATGTGCTGGAAGGTGAGTATTTGACCAGAGATAAAGAAAGCAGTTTTTATAATGCTACTCCTACTTACGCGGTCTCTACTTGTGATATCAATCAAGATGGATGGCCAGACATATTGACTTCATCATCCGCTGGCTTTAACAATAAGTTATGGATTAATCAGATAACAGTTAAAAATCAAAGAGTGTTTCAAGACTTCGGGATTCAGACTATGTACGCTGCTGACGATGAAGGTCAACTTCAAGCTAAAGGTGGAGGCAATTCTTTTTTTTCGGCTTGTTTTGATTATAATAATGATCAGATTATGGATGTTTTCTTGGGAGAACTTTCTCACCCATATGACTATAAAACCCGGGATCGATCAAGTATTTTAACCGGAAGCCAGTTGAAGTTTCCATTTAAATTTTTAAGATCTGAATTCTATTATACTCAGTCCCAGGAGGATAGTTCTCGGTGTGATAAGAGGGCGGTCTTTGTTGATTATAATTTGGATAGTAGGGAAGATGTGCTGGTTGATAATTCAGGCTACCCACCTCATACTAGATTAATACTCTTTCAACAAAATGAGGACAAGGCTTTTGCTGACGTGGCAAAGGAAGCCGGTATTGATGTTTTAAATCCTTCGGGAACCGTTAGTCTTGATTTAAATGAAGATGGTCTATGGGACTTCATAACCGGTCAAACTAGCATTCGGAATGCGGGTATTAAAACTAGAATATATGTTTTTCAAAATCAATTGGAAAGACATGATAAACGTTCTCTGCGGTTTTATCTGCATGGGAAGGACGCCAATCGTGATGGGCTTGGTGCAATGGTTATTTTAAGAACTCGTGATGAAGTTATGAGAAGGTGGATTTCTTATTCCTATGGATCATTTCCATCGCAAAATGAAAAAGGGGTAATCTTTGGTATGGCAACCACCGATTATCCTTTACTGGCAGAAGTTAGATGGCCTTATAAAAAAACTGGTTATGATAAATTTGAAACGCTTTCTCAGATTTATAACTTCAACCGTCTAAAAAATATTCCCCATCAGGAAATCACGCTTTGTGAAGATGGTTCTTGGCATATTGGCAAAATGGATTGTGAATTTTAAATTGTCCGCGCACAAATGATGTTTAGATTTTTGTTACAGCCCTACGTTTAGTCTAATTAGTGATTTTATTAAAATTTGAGTGGATTATATTCCATTATATCTTTCTTCTGGAATCATTCCATTGATCAAAATAAAAAATCTTTTCATCATCGTCCAATTCTACTTGCTTGGCAGTTATACGATATTTGAAAAAATCATTAAAATTGAGAATTTTGTCTGTTATACCAATACCCATAGCAGGAGAATTATAGTTTCGGCTTGGATTATGTTTACACTTTTTTAATATCTGCGGACTCATATAATTTTTAAACATGGTCTTTAAGAGAAGAATACACATCAGTCCCTTCTCATTTTTATTAAAAGCGATAGTTTCCCGGCGATTGGATGAA
>Ga0208375_1002286_pt1 | contig 18485 bp, 12 predicted proteins | sample RifOxyD1_FD_184038 | JGI IMG/M metagenome (GOLD analysis project Ga0208375, IMG submission 184038) | Soil microbial communities from Rifle, Colorado - Rifle Oxygen_injection D1 (SPAdes) | ecosystem: Environmental > Terrestrial > Deep subsurface > Rock core/Sediment | place: Rifle, Colorado... | reverse complement strand
GTTTTAATAAACTAGATAAAAATTTGGGCGCTGATTTTATTTAAAAAATCAGCATCCTCAATTTTTATAGTTGTCTCAAAAATGAGACTCCTTAAAAATTGGGACTTGCAACTACTCACCAAACCTTACCACGGCTCAAAGCAAGTAGTTTCTTTTTCTTGTACTTATTATATTTCTTGGTATGTCAATGAACTCTCTTTAAAACACTCCCCTTCGGGAGTGTTAGAAAGTATATACTAATGATAAAAAAGGTCAAGTTAAATTGTTTGGGGAGAAGGGTTTGTGATTAAACCAGCCTTAGCTTCTGTTAATTTTCTGTATACCAATACATAAGCCATAGTAGAAACTGGGAGAGTTACGATAAGTCCTACTCCAAACAAAATAAGACCTAACAAATTTATAAGAGCCATAACAATGAAAAATAAAACTAATTTCCAGAAATTATCTTTGGTAATAGCATAGCTTTCTTTCATTGCCGCTACGGGACCACTTTTGGTATCAATGACGATGATTGGAGAGAAAGAAAATCTGACAGCCCAAATAATCCCCGGTATTATGATAAGAATTAGACCTCCTAAAATAACTAGTGGATAAAGAATAGAAACTCCCAAATATCTCCAAAAAATCGGATATTCTTTAAATATATCTACAAATTTTGGAATTTCTCCGTCGTGAATCCTCAAGAAGATTTTGTTATAACCTATCTTGATAATTATGCCGAAAATGATGGCAATGATTCCGATTAAAGATAATTCATTTTGGTTTTCCCCAAAACCTCCAGCAATACTACCCACTGCTAAAATAAGAAGAGTGGTAAACAAAACTAGCTCCATATGCTCCTTTGATTTTTCCCACCCGTATTTTATTGATTCTTTTATAGAAAACATATATTTATTGATAAATAATAATTGTTAATATTATAACATAATAGAATAAACTATGTTAGTATGGATAAATATGCAAAAAAATAAGCAAAATAAAAATAAAAATAAATTTGTCAGTAAAAAATCGAAGAAACTGACAGGGATTATTAAAATTACAGCCAAACCAATTGGTTTCTTGGTTATGGAAGAAAGTTCTGCTATTGGTGATGATGTTATTATTTTTGAAGAAAATTTAAACTGTGCTCTTAATAAAGATGAAGTGGAAGTTGAAATTATAGGGAAAGACAGAAACAGGGAAAAAGGTCGGGTAACTAAAATAATAAAAAGAAACAAAACGGAGTTTGTAGGTACTTTAGAGAAAAACGGAAATCATTTTATTTTTACTCCAGATGATTGGAAATTTTACAGGAAATTAGAAATAAGAGTATTTCCTAAAGATGCAAAAAGTGGCAATAAAGCTTTGGTGCAATTAAAAAACTGGCATAACCCAAATCTCAACCCTACAGGTGAGATTGTAAAAATGATTGGCAAAAAAGGTGAACATGAGACCGAGATGCAGTCTATCCTTTTGGATAAAGGTATTGTTTATGATTTTCCACCAGAAGTTGAAGCCGAAGCCGAAAAAGTAGCGGAAGAATTTAGAAGCCAGCAAAAAAGTTCCTCTTCAGAAAGTCCTCGGGTCGCTCTTGCAGGCTCAACCAGACTTTCTTCCGAAAAATTTTTTGCTGGCTCAGAACGTCGAGATTTTAGAAATATTACTACCTTCACTATTGACCCGAGTGATGCCAAAGATTTTGACGATGCCCTTTCATACGAAGAATTGGGAGAAAACAAAATTAGAGTCGGAGTGCATATTGCTGATGTTTCTTATTTTGTTCGCCCAGGAACCGCTCTTGATAAAGAAGCTTTACAGAGAAGTTTTTCAACTTATTTAGTAGATCGCACTATTCCGATGTTGCCAGAAGTTTTGAGTAATAATCTTTGTTCGCTAATGCCAAAAGTAGATCGCTTGGCTTTTTCAGCTGTTTTTGATATTGAAAAAAATACTGGCAAAGTTTTGGAGCGTTGGTTTGGCAGGACTATAATAAATTCTGATAAAAGATTTAGTTATGAAGAGGCGCAGGAAATACTCGAATTACGAAATACGAATTACGAAACACGAAAAGAGCAAGAGCTGCCCAGAAAAGTTCTCGACAAAAGTCTGGCCCGTGCAACAGGAAGATCCGAGGACTTTTGGGAGAGAAGCTTTTCTGGGCAGCTACCAGAGGCTCTTTTTGAACTCAACCGTCTGGCTAATATTTATCGGGCTGAAAATAAGAAAAATGGCGCGATTGAATTTGAAACGGATGAAGTCCGATTTGAGTTAGATGAAAAAGGCAAACCTATTCGAATTTATAAAAAAGCGCGATTAGATACTATGAAAATGATTGAAGAGTGGATGCTTCTCGCTAACAGAGAAGTCGCTAAGTTTATTAGTGACAAAGTAAGTAAAAGAGGTGGCGCTTCTATTTTTAGAATTCACAAACTACCCAAGATGGATCGTATTGAGGAGTTGGCTATTTTTGTTAGAGCTTTGGGTCACGAACTTCCTATTCACAACGGCGAAGTTTCAGCTAAAGATATAAATCTTTTACTAAAGCAGATTGAAGGACAAGCTTCAGAGTCTCTTATAAAGACAGCTACTATAAGGAGTATGGCTAAGGCGGTTTACTCAACCAAAAACATCGGCCATTTTGGTTTGGCTTTTCAATATTATACTCATTTCACTTCTCCCATCCGTCGTTATCCAGATTTGATGATTCACCGAATAATTGAAAAACATTTAAAAAATGAATCTATTGCTAAAAATGAAATAGTAAAATTTGAAAAAATTGCCCAAGAAGCGAGCGATAAAGAAGTGACTATTCAAGAGGCCGAAAGAGAGAGTATTAAATACAAACAGGTTGAATTTATGAAAGAAAAAATAGGTCAAGAATTTGAAGTAGTTATCTCTGGGGTGACCGAATTTGGTATGTATGTTGAAGACCCAGAAACTAAATCTGAAGGATTGGTGCGCATCAAAGATTTGGGGAATGACAACTTTAGATTAGATCAAAAAAATTATGCGATTATCGGAGAAAACACCAAAAAGAAATTCTCTCTTGGAGACACTCTTCGTGTCAAACTCATCTCTGCCGACCTTGACCGCAAAACTTTGGATTTCAAGTTGGTATAAATATAACAAATAACTCGATCGCGTTGAATGTTATATTTTGTAATTACTCACACAAGGATGTCCATAATTAAATTTTACTTCGCCACTGCAACAGCTTCGTCGAAAGCGATAGAAAGTAAGCGGGAGACGCCGTCTCGACCCATCGTGACGCCGTAGATGACGCCGGCACGAGACATAGTTTCGCGGTTGTGAGTAATAAGGATAAGTTGAGAGACTTTTGAAAGAGAATTAATCATCTCGCCATATTTTTTGGAGTTTGCTTCGTCTAAAGCAGCATCAGTTTCATCTAAAATAATAAAAGGTGGCGGATTGACTTGAGAGATAGCAAAAAGTAAAGCGATAGATGTGAGAGCCCTTTCTCCTCCAGAGAGCATCTCCAATCCTTTGGTTTTTTTCCTCGGTAAAGAAACACTAATCTCTATTCCGGTTTCTTCCTTCATCTCACTGAGGCCAGATTCTTCAAGTGAAAGCTCTTCTTTTAAATCAAAATTTTCTTCCAGATCTTTCAATTTTTTAATTTTTAATCTTTCAATTTTTAATTCCGCCTCTCCTCCTCCAAACATTAGTTCAAAAAATTCTTGAAAAGTTTTATTTATTTTTTCTACACCATTTTTAAATTCAATATCTAATTTTTCAAGCAATTCTTTTATAAGGATTTGTAGTGACTCTGCTGATTTTTTCAAATCTTCTAATTCTTTTGTTAAAAATTCGTCTCTTTCCAATGTTTCTTTGTATTCTTTTGTTATTTCTACCCCACCCCCTCCTCCGAGTTCTTCTAATCTTATTTTCATCTTTTCCAACTCCCTCCTACGTTCTTCTTGCTTTTCTCGGGGTTCAGGGCTCGCAATAAAGCTTCTCTCTTCAACTTCATCATTTTCAAATCCTAAAATAGCCGTTCCTAAAAGCACTCCCCCTTCTTGTATTTCTCTTTTCCAATCTTCTTCTATTATTTTTATTCTTTTTACTTCTGCTTCTAATAAGTTTAATTGACTTCTAAGCTCACTTTGCTCGGAAGATATTTTAAACATAACTCTCTCTGCTTCTCGGCCAGAGTCTTTTTCTTTTTCTATAGAATCTTTTATTTTTTGATATTCAAAAGAAAATTTATTTAAATAAGTATTACTTTGTTCTATTTTTTCTTCCAAGTCTCTCTTTTTTTCTAAAAGATTATTATTTAAAGAAATCAATTCACTTAAATTTGTTACTTGCCCCGAGTTTGTTGAAGGGTCAGATTTAGTTCTGTGGCTTTCAATAAAATTTCTGATTCTTTCAATTATTCTAGAAATTTCTGAAAATTCTGAAATTTCCTTTTCTAATTTTTCCACTTCTTTTAACGGGACAGTTTTATTGTCTTCTGATTTTTGGTCTGCTTCTATTTTTTGGATTATTTTTTGATTAGCATTTAACTCTCCTTCTATCTTGCCTATTTCTCTATAAAGTGTATCTTTGGTGTTTCGCTCTTCTTTTATTTTATTTTCTATCTCTATCAACTTTTCACTTTTTTCATCTTTTTTTGATGAAGTCTCTAATATCTGTTTAGCTTTCTCCATTTCTATTTCTAGCTCTTTCAACTTTTCTAGAGTCGGGTTTTTTTCTTTTTCGATTTTTTCTTTTTGATTTTCTAAGTAGATTTTCTCTCTTTTTAAATATTCTCTATAAAATTTGGATAATTTTAATCTCAACTGTTCGGCTCTTTCTACCTTATCTACTTGCTTTTTTAAAAAACGAATGTGAGGAGCAATCTCTCTTCGTAACGATTCAACTTGTTTTATATTTTCTTCTGTTTTTAAAAGTTTTCGCTGGCTTTCCTCTCTTTTATATTGATATATTTTAAGACCTAAAGCATCCTCTATCATCTCTTTTCTTTCTTTGATACTTGATGAAAGTATTCGATCGGCTTCTCCTTGGGAAATTATATGGTGGCCAGAAGCTCCAATATGAGCTTCGGAGAGAAGTTCAATGATGTCTTTCAGTCTGACTAAACTACTGTTTAAATAATATTCATTACCTCCGTCTCTATTTACAATTCTTTCTATTATAACTTCTTCAAAATCTAAATTGAAAATATTTTTAGAGTTATCAAAGACCAGTTTTACCTTGGCCCTGTTAGAACGGGCAGTTTCAGTCGAGCCATTCCAGATAAGGTCTTCGCCACGCTTACCGCGCATAGACTTCATAGATTGCTCTCCCAATACAAAACGAAAAGCTTCAGCAACATTTGATTTACCGCTACCATTTGGTCCGACTATGGCGGTGACTTTTGATTTGAAATGAAGTTCGGTCTTTTTGGCAAAAGATTTAAAACCCGATATCTCTAGCGATTTTAGCATACAAACATTTTAGCATATTAAAAGCTATTCTTGCATTTTATTTTACTATAGTTTAATATCTTTATTAGAACTGCTGGAAGAAATCAAACGAGATTACCTCTAGAAGTGCGTGATTTCGAATTGCGTAAAAATCGACTTGGATTTTCGAGAACAAAAGTCTTCTAATCAAGGGGTATCAGCCAAAACTTACGTGAGAAATCATGTAAAGGGTTAGGGGGAGTTATCAATTCCCAGAAGTTGGGTGGTGCTTAAACACAGACCATCCTGGGCTAAACCGTCAGTCAGTTCTATCGGACCGCTTTCCAAGGGCGGTCCATTTCTTTGTTTAAATTTTAAAAAAATATGTATAATAATTTTTATGTTGCCGAAAAAATATAGAAACATAAAACGAAATTTAATAGTTAAGAGATCTATTGCAGGTCTTGGTTTATTTACTAAAGATGAGATTGAGCGTGGTGGTTTTGTTATTGAATACAAAGGACCTATTCTTTCAGAAAAAGAAGCTAACGAAAAAGGCGGTAAATATCTTTTCGAAACTAGTAAAAATCGTTTTGTTGATGGAAAAAGTCGTAGTAATACGGCTCGTTATATAAACCACTCATGTTGTCCTAACTGTGAAATAGAAATTTTACGAGGTCGGATTTATGTTTTTACTAAACGAAAAATAAAACCAGAGGAAGAGCTTTTCTACGACTATGATAAAGAATATTTCAATGAATTTATCAAACCTCTCGGTTGTAAATGCCTAAAATGCAACACCAAATAATACAAGGAGAGTCCTTGTATTCATGGGTTTAAAATAATTTTAACTCCAACCTCTTTCTTTCAAAGCTTTGCGGGCGGCGTCTTGTTCAGCGTCCTGTTTGGACTCTCCCTCCCCTTCGGCGACCATTTGACCACCAAGAAAGACTCCGACCGTAAACTTTTTATCATGGTCAGGGCCAGTCTCTTTTATGGTTTGGTATGATGGGGTGATACTTTCTATATCTTGTGCTTTTTCTTGAAATTTGCTTTTAGCATCTACCCAAAGTTCTTCTGCCACTATTTGTTCTGTTTTCGGAGTTATATATTTTAATATAAAATCGCGAGCTTTTTCATAGCCAGAATCTATATAAATAGACCCGATGATGGCTTCTAGAGCATTAGCTAAAATATATTGTCTGGCTCTACCCTCATCTTTGGCTTCTCCTCGCGAGAGTAATAAAAAGTCATTAACTTTTATTTCTGCGGCTACTTCAGCACAGGTTTGAGCATTGACCAAAGCGCTACGGATAGAGGTCAAGTCTCCCTCATTTTTTTCTGGGTATTTGGTATAAAGGAAATCAGTGGTTACTAACTCAAGGACGGCATCTCCTAAAAATTCTAATCTTTCGTTGTGTCCACTTTTAAAATTTTTATTTTCATTCAAAAAAGAACGGTGAGTAAAAGCTTGCTTTAAAAAATTTTGGTCATTAAATTTTATTCCTATTTTTTCTTCAAATTCATTAAAATCTTTTTCTTTCATTTTATTGTCCGTCAATCCACGAATGCACGCTAATTTTACTAATTTTAGATTCGTAAGATTAGTGTAAATTGATAATTGGCGTTTTACTTAATTAATAAATTGATGGCCTTGGTTACTATAGGTAAGATATCATCATAAAAATTTAAGTCCAGTATGTCTGCTAATTTGAACCATCGGACATCATCTAGTCCACCTTTTTTTTCTTTATTTTCCAAAGTAAGTTCTTCATAAGGCGCTTCTGCTAAAAAGTAAATAACATGTTTCTCTAATTTACCTTTTTCTGGATGAAATGTTTCGTAAGCATTTTCTCCTAATTTTTCTTTGACATCTATTTTTATCCCAAGTTCTTCTTTAGCTTCACGAACCAAACCTTTTTCTTGATTTTCGCCCTTTTCCAATTTTCCTTTGGTCAATGTCCAGTGTCCAAAAACATCGTGAACTAATGCTATATAAACTTCATTTTTTTCGCGAGCATAAACAACCGCTCCCACTAGAGTTTCTTTGGTGGCTATTTTTTTGTTGATAGGACTTTTATCATCTTTGCCGGGTTCACCCATTTCTTTATAAACAGCTCCTAAAACACCGTTTATAAATTTACCACTAGTCTCCCCACCAAATTTTTTAGCTAACTCAATGGCTTCGTTGATAGCCACTTTTGGAGGGACCTGTTCTCTATCGGCAAATAAAAGTTCAAAAAGACCAATACGCAAAATATTTCTATCTAAGATGGCAATTTTTTCAATGGGCCAGTCTGGAGCGGCTTTGGTAATGATGTTGTCAAGATCTTTTTGTTTGCCTAAAACACCTTCAAGCAAACTGTTCATAAATTTTTGATTTTGAGCGTCTGGGGCAAATTCAGCGCTATCTCTTTTAAGGATGTTTTTAGGTTCAAGTTTCTGACCACTAAAATCCCACTCATATAGAGTTTGAAGTACTGTTGATCTTGCAAGGTGCCTATTTGCCATAAAATGTGAATTTCTAATTAACCTATTTAGATTAATTATACTAATTAGTCTAAATAATTACCAATTTTCAAATCCCAGTTTAGAAATTTGATATTAGAAATTATTTAGGTTAATTAGAAATTAGAATAATTAGATTAATTTATTTTTTTGCTTGTTTGGCTTTTTCTTTAGCTTTGTTTTCTTTTTTGATAATTTTTGAATGAACATCCAATATTTGTTTGCCCTTGTATTTGCCACAGACTTGGCAAACTGAATGAGGTGTCTTTGGACTACCGCATTCTTTACACAAGTTTAAAGAAGTAGTCTCCAAAGCATGATGACTTCTTCTATTTGCCGTATGGGCCCGCGTATGTCTCATCCTAATTACCATATTTTTATATTAATATATTTCACAAAATAAAGCAATACGTATCTGACTTTAGTTATATGTATTTTTTACAAAAGGTTTTGCGGTGTAAAGGAGAAAGGCCAAATTTTTTGATGAGATTGCGGTGGAGGAGGGTGCCATATCCTTTGTGTATTTCAAGATGATATTTTGGATATTTTTTAGCTAAACGGCACATCAAGCGGTCGCGAGAGACTTTAGCCACAATAGAGGCACAAGCAATGAAAACATCTTTTTCGTCTCCTTTTACAATAGTTTTCTGATTTTTGTATTTTTCTGGTGCCTTTAATAATCCATCAAGTCTGATTTCATTAAAAACACATTTGAAACGATCGTTTGATTTGTGTTTGGTATTAAGAGACTTATCAATACCAATTTTTATAGCAAAATTAATTCCCTTCTTATCTATAACTTTATTTGAAATAGAAATAACAGAAAAATATACTCTACTGTCTTTGAGTTTAGTTGAGGATTTCTCTTTTTTTAGTTCGCAAAGTTTTTTATAAATTTCTTCTCTTCTTTTTGTGCTTAATTTTTTAGAATCCCGCAATTTATTTTCAAAAATATTTTTTAAAATCCAATCTCCTGTTTCTCTGTCAGCCATAAAAACCCCTACACTAACCGGTCCTGCTAAAGGACCTCTACCCACTTCATCTATACCAAAAATTAATCTAATTTTTTTGCTCATAAGTCAATAGTTTATACAAAGCTTATCATAATATATACTACCAGTATGAAGCTTACACATCTACACACACATAGTCATTACAGTTTATTACAGGCCCTGCCCAAAATACCAGACCTTATAAAAACAGCTAAAAAAGATGGGATGGAGGCGCTGGCATTGACCGACAATGGTAATATGTACGGTGCGATTGAATTTTATAAGGCCTGTCAAAAAGAAGACATCAAGCCCATTATAGGAGTAGATGCTTACCTCGCTTCCCGTACTCGGTATGACAAACAGACTGGAGTAGATAAAGAAAGGTTTAGGTTGGTGCTTCTTTGTAAAAATAAAGTTGGCTACAAAAATCTTTTAAAACTGGTGACTGATTCTTATTTGGAAGGTTTTTATTATAAACCAAGGATTGATTTTGAGCTTTTAGAAAAATATAGAGAAGGGCTTATTTGTATTTCTTCATCTTGGAGTGGTGATGTCTCTATTGCTCTGCGGAACAAAAATATTGAATTAGCTAAAAATTTGGTGCAAAAATATAAAAAAATTTTTGCAAACCATAATGGATCAGATTCTATTGCAGATTTTTATATTGAAATTACCAAACATCCAGAATTGACGGGTCACGACAAACATATGGAGGAGCTGGCTTCTTTTGCTAAAGAAAATGGAGTTGGTATTGTGGCTACTCATGATATTTATTATATAGAACCAACAGATAAAGAAGCTAAAGACACTTTGATGGCGGTAGGGCAAGGAGCTTCTCAAGGAAATAGGGGCTGGGACAATGAGGATGAAGATTTTTCTTTTCTTTCTGATAAAGAAATGAAAGATAGATTTAAAGATATGCCAGAAGCGATTTTTAATAACCACAAAATTGCCGCTCTTTGTAATTTAGAATTAGATCTCGGCAAATGGGCTTTTCCAGATATAAAAATTGAATCTGGCAGGAGTTATGATGATGAGCTACGAAGTCTTGCTTTTGAAGGTCTTAAAAAAAGAGGTTTACCAGAAAGTAAAGAGGTAATAGATAGATTGGAATATGAACTTGGGGTAATAAAAAACAAAGGTTATTCTCCTTATTTTTTAGTTGTAGCCGATCTTATGAATTATGCTCACGCTCACGGTATTTTGACCAATATCAGAGGTTCGGTTTCTGGTTCACTCACTACTTATGCCGCCAATATCACAAACATAAACCCATTAGAATATGAAATACCTTTTGAAAGATTTTTAAATCCAGATAGACCTTCTGCTCCAGATATTGATATGGATTTTGCCGATGACCGTAGAGATGAAATGGTTGAATATGTCAAAGAAAAATACGGCGCTGATAAAGTAGCTCAAATTGGAACTTTTGGCACTATGATGGCTCGTGGTAGTGTTCGTGATACAGCGCGAGCTTTAGGGTTTGCTTATACTATTGGTGACAAAATTGCCAAACTTATCCCAATGGGCGCTCAAGGTCATCCAATGACTATTGATAGAGCAATGAGTGAAGTGCCAGAACTTTTAGAATTATATAAAAAAGATGCCGATACTAAAAAAGTAATTGATATGGCAAAAAAAATAGAAGGTTGTGCTAGGCACATTGGGGTGCACGCAGCTGGAGTGGTTATTTCTCCTTCTCCTTTGACTGATTTTACTCCTCTCCAATTTGACCCTAAAGGTGAAGGTAAGATTATTACTCAATATGATATGTATAGCGTTGACGAAAATGGTGCCGGTCTTTTAAAGTTTGATTTTTTGGGATTGAAAAATCTTTCTATTATTGCGGCAACTATCAAACTTTTGAAAAAAACTAAAAATGTAGAAATAAATCCAGATGATATTCCTATTGATGATAAAAAAACTTTTGAGATGTTGGCTCGAGGTGAGACTGAAGATTTATTTCAGCTCAATGGAGATGGTATGACTAGATTTTTGGTAGAATTAAAACCTTCTTCCATTCATGACATCAACGCTATGGTGGCTCTTTACCGTCCCGGACCTATGCAATTTATTCCAAATTATATTGAACGAAAGCATGATGCAAAAAAAATAACCTACGCTGACCCAGCATTAGAGCCAATCCTCAAAAAGACTTATGGTATTTTGGTTTATCAAGATGACCTTTTGATGATGGCTCACAAATTGGCAGGATATACTTGGGGTGAAGTAGATAAATTTAGAAAAGCAGTTGGTAAAAAAATTCCAGAAGAAATGGAAAAACAGAAGGAAAAATTTATTACTGGTTGTATAGAGTATTCCAAATGGTCGGAGAAAAAAGCTAAAGAAGTATGGAAATGGATAGAGCCGTTTGCTTCTTATGGTTTTAACAAAGCTCACTCAGTCTCTTATGGTAGAGTGGCTTATCAGACCGCTTATCTTAAAGCAAATTTTCCCGGAGAATATATGAGGGCAGTGCTTTCAGCTGAATCTGGTGATATTGAAAAAGTGGCTAATACTATAGCTGAATGTAAGCGTATGGGTATCAAAATTTTGCCACCAGACATAAACGAAAGTTTTTCTGATTTTACTTTAGTTAAAAAAGATGAGCCTCAATCAAAATCAGATACAGAAAAAGAGACGATTAGATTTGGTCTTACTACCATCAAAAACTTTGGCGAAGGTATTTCGCATACTATAACTGCCGAAAGAAAAGAAAAAGGAAAATTTAAATCATTAGAAGATTTTTTGGTTCGTATCCAAGACAGAAATTTAAATAAAAAATCTTTAGAAGCTTTGATAAAAAGTGGTGCTATGGACGCTTTTGGTGAGCGTAGTCTTTTGCTTTCAAATATAGAAACTCTTTTGGAATACAATAAAGAAGTGACTATCAATAAAGACCAAAATTCTCTCTTTACTTTACTTTCTTCAGAAGAGTATTCACCTATTCATTTAACACCGTCAGGGCTAGTTACTTTAAGAGAAAAACTTTCTTGGGAAAAAGAACTTTTAGGTCTTTATATCTCTGGACATCCGTTGGAAGATTTTAAAGAAAAATTAAAGAATCAAAAAAATAATATCAAAAATATAAAAGAGAAAGGTAAAAAAGATGAAATGGTAGTTATTGGTGGGATGGTTGAAAATATCAGAGAAATTTTGACCAAAGGTGGTGATAAAATGCTCTTTGTTAAATTTGTGGATTTAAGTGATGAAATTGAGATAGTGGTCTTTCCTAAAGTTTTGAAAGAATTTAATGAAATTTTTATTCCAGATGAGTGTGTGGTTATAAAAGGTCGCATTTCTATCCGTAATGGTGAAAAATCCCTAATTGCTGAAAAAGCTAAGAAGTTGTAGTATTTAAGTATGTCAAATATAAATAAAATTGATTTGGTTAGACACTCATTGGCTCATTTGCTAGCGGCAGCTGTCTTGGAAATTTACCCAGATGCTAAACCAACCATTGGTCCAGTCATTGAAAATGGGTTTTATTATGATTTTGAATTCAAATCTCCTATTAAAGAAGAAGATTTAGAAAAGATTGAAAAAAAGATGAAAGAGATTTTGCCTACTTGGCAAAAATTTGAAGAAAAGGAAGTAAAAGCAAGTGAGGCCAGAGATTTTTTCAAGAGCAACGAATATAAAATAGAGTTGATAAATGATCTGGAAAAAGAAAAACAAAAAATAACTTTTTATACTTTTGGTAAATTTATTGACCTTTGTGTTGGCGGACACTCTGACAGTCCAAACAAAGATATAAAAAATGATTCTTGGAAACTTGAACGGATAGCTGGTGCTTATTGGCGAGGAAACGAAAAAAATAAAATGCTCACTCGTATTTATGGTTTGGCTTTTGAATCAAAAAAAGAACTTGAAACTTATTTAAAACAGAGAATTGAGGCTGAAAAAAGAGACCACAGAAAACTTGGCAAAGAACTTGACCTTTTTCATATAGATGAAATGGTTGGCGCTGGTCTGCCTCTTTGGCACCCTAAAGGAGCTTTACTTTGGAGAATTATTGAAGATTTTTGGTATGAGAAACATTTAGCAAATGGTTATGATTTAGTCAGGACTCCTCATATAGGAAATAGAATACTTTGGGAAACATCGGGTCATTGGGGTTTTTATAATAAATCAATGTATCCACCTATGGAAGCTGGTCAAACTCTTGAAGATAAACAACAAAATAAAAAAGCGGAAGTTTCTGAAGAATATCTTTTAAAACCGATGAATTGTCCTTTTCATGTAGAAATTTATAAAAATAATCCAAAGTCTTATAGAGATCTACCTATGCGTTGGGCTGAATGTGGCACTGTTTATAGATTTGAAAAAAAGGGAGAGCTTTCTGGCCTAACCAGAGTTCGCGGTTTTACTCAAGACGATGCTCATATTATTTGTCGAAAAGACCAAGTAGAAGATGAATTAAAAAAAGTCATAGATTTTACACTTTTTATGTATAAATCTTTTGGTTTTGAAATGGAGGATGTAAAAGTTTATTTATCTTTAAGAGACCCAAATGATAAAGAAAAATATGCAGGCAATGACCTTGGTTGGAAATTTACTGAAGAAGTTTTACGAAAAGTGGCTAAAGAGAAAAAACTTGATTTTACTGAAGAAATAGGCGAAGCCGCTTTCTATGGTCCTAAATTAGATTTTAAAGTAAAGGATGCCATTGGCAGAGAATGGCAATGTTCTACTCTTCAATTTGATTTTAATTTACCTGAAAGATTCGATATGTTGTTTGTTAATGAAAAAGGAAAAAATGAAAGACCTTATATGCTTCATAGGGCTTTGTTTGGCTCTTTTGAAAGATTTATAGGTCTTTTAATTGAACACTATGCTGGCAATTTCCCCCTTTGGTTATCACCTATACAAGTTAAAGTTATACCAGTGCGTGATACACATAATTTTTATGCACAAGAAGTTTATGATTTGTTAAAAGAAGCAGGCATCAGAGCTGAAGTAGATTTGGCAGATGAAAATCTCGGCAAAAAAGTCCGTGTTGCTAAAAATGAGAAGATTCCTTATTGGATTGTCCTTGGCGACAAAGAAGTTGAATCTAAAGAAGTGATAGCTGAATTTCGTAATGGTGAAAAACTCAATGCAATGTCTGTTTCTAAACTTATAGAATTCTTCCAAAAAGAAATTAAAGAAAAGAAATAAAGAAAATGTATCTTGCTGGTAAAACCGATGGCAATTTCGGTAGCGGGATGTTAAATATCAAGAGTTGCTAGTTTGGCGTTGGATTGGATGAATGATTTTCTGGAAGGAACATCGGAGCCCATTAATATATCAAATATCTCATCAGCTTCAGAAGCTTCTTCTACAGTGATTTGTTTTAGAATACGACGGGCTGGGTCCATAGTGGTTTCCCAGAGTTCTTCGGCATTCATTTCACCAAGACCTTTGTAGCGTTGCACACTTATTTTTGTGCTCCGTGTCTCGTTCTTCGTGTCTCGAGATTCTTCCATCTCAACATCGGCATCGGGTATGTTTTCAAAATCCTCAATATCGGCACTGGGACGGCCAATTATTTTTGTTTTTTCTTCATCGCTATAAGCATAAAATATTTCCTTTCCCTTTTTAATTTTATAAAGTGGCGGTTGAGCAATATAAATAAAACCACCATCTATAAGAGGTCTAAAATATCTATAAAGTAATGTTAAGATGAGTGTTCGGATATGAGCTCCATCAACATCGGCATCAGTGGCAATGATGATTTTATGATAACGAAGTTTTTCAATATCAAAAGTGTCTCCGATAGCGGTGCCGAGCGCCACAACGAGATTTTTAATTTGTTCTGATGCAAGCATTCGGTCAAGTCGAGCCCTTTCAATGTTTAAAATTTTTCCACGAAGCGGCAATATGGCTTGAATTTTTCTATCTCTTCCAGTTTTAGCGGTACCTCCGGCTGAATCTCCCTCTACAATAAAGAGTTCTGATTCTACCGCTGATTTGCTTTGGCAGTCGGCAAGTTTACCCGGTAAAGTCATTCCTTCCAACACCCCCTTTCTCAAAATAGAGTCTTTAGCTGCTTTAGCTGCTTTACGAGCTCGTAAAGCCAAAACTACTTTATTTATAATGGCTTTGGCGTCATCTGGATTTTCTTCTAAGAAGGCGTCAAAAGCTTCTCCAAAAACTGATTCTACCATTCCTCTAGCTTCAACACTGCCTAATTTAGCTTTAGTTTGACCCTCAAATTGGATTTCTCTTAGTTTGACTGAAACAACCACTGTTAGTCCTTCTAAAACATCATCTCCAGTGAAAGCGTCCTCACCATTTTTGGTGGCATTATTTTTCTTAGCATAATTGTTTAAGGTTCTGGTTAAAGCCGTTTTGAAACCGGTGATATGAGTTCCTCCTTCACTTTGGTAAATATTGTTGGCGAAAGGCATTATTTTAGAAGCGATATCGTTTACATATTGGAGAGCCACTTCTACCGATTCGCCATTTTTCTCGTTAGTTAGTTTTTCTATATAAAAAATATTTTTGTGAATTGGTTTTTGATTGTGATTATAAAATCTAATCAAAGACATCAATCCCCCATCAAATTTGAAAGTCATTGAAGGGGCTTCAATTCCTAAATCTTTCAAATAAACAACTTCGGTGTCTTTGATTTTATTTTTAGTTTCCCTCAAATCAATAACAGATATTTTTAGTCCTCTGACAAGATATGCTTGTTGGCGCATATGATGAACCACTCTGTTAAAATCAAAATCTATTTCTTTAAATATTTCTATATCTGGTTTAAAAGTGATGATAGTGCCGTGTTTTTTAGTGGTGCCTATTTTTTTGACAGCCGCTTTTCTTTTGCCTTTAGAATATTCTTGAACATAAATACCTCCATCTTTATGAACTTCTACTCGCATAAAAATAGAGAGAGCATTGACGACAGAAGCTCCGACACCATGAAGACCGCCAGAAACTTTGTAGCCGTCTCCACCAAATTTACCTCCAGCGTGGAGGGTAGTCATAATGGTCTCCAGAGCAGAAACCTTGGTTTGTTTGTGGATATCAACTGGGATACCTCGGCCATTATCAGCCACTCGGATATGATTGTCTGGTAAAAAAGCTATTTCAACATTGTCGGCAAAACCACCCATCGCTTCATCGCGAGAGTTATCAAAAATTTCGGTTACCAAATGATGAAGCCCATCAGAACCGGTGGTTCCTATATACATTCCCGGCCTTCGGCGCACTGGCTCTAGACCTTCTAAAACTGTAATAGATTCCGCACTATAACTATCTTTTTTCTTTGGTTTGTTTTCTGCCATATATTACTATATATAATTTTTACCCCTTAATTATAGCAAATTTTTATCTTTCTTGCTATACCTCTTTGAATTTGTTTTGTTGTTGAATTTTAATAAGATTTTATTTAGAATGGAGTAATTATGAAAGAACAAATTATTTCAACCGAAGAAGAGAAAGAATTATTAAAAAATTTAGAGAAAAGACAAGATGCTGATGCTTTGAGAATGAAGCGTTATTTGAGTATGCCAGACCTTTCTCGTTCTGAAGATAGTCCTATTGCCGAAATTGTCCATCGTATTGTATCTAGCGCATATTTTAAAAATTTGGATATTATCAAAACTCCAGAAATTGTGCCTGCCGATGTGAGTTTTGATTTGTTTGATTTTCCAATAGACCATCCCGCCAGAAGTAAATCTGACACTTATTATGTAGATGATAAAAACATTTTGCGCACCCACACCACTGTTTGTTGGTATTACTATTTAATGGATTCTGAAATTAAAAAACGCATTGCTAAAAATGATCCAGTGGGATGTTTTAGTTTTGGTAAAGTTTATCGCAAAGATGAAATTGACCGCAATCATATGAATGTCTTTCACCAAATAGACGGCTGGTATTTAATACCAAAAAATTTGGGAACAATTGGACAAAAAGATTTGGAAGAAGCTCTTGGAAATATTGCCATCGCTGTGTTTGGACCTAACATTAAATATAGATTAAACAAAGACACTTTTCCTTATACGGACCCATCTTTGGAAATGGAAGTTGAAATTGAAGGTAAATGGGTAGAGGTGGTGGGTTGTGGTGTTGTTAAAGGGACTGTTTTAGAAAAGCTTGGAGTTGATTCAAAAAATTATACCGGTTGGGCTTTTGGATTTGGATTGGAGAGATTGGCAATCGTTAGTATGTCTTTGCCAGATATTCGTTTGCTTTGGTCAAAAGACGAAAGAGTAAAAAAACAACTCCGCCTTGACCAAAAATATAAAGAAGTTAGTAAATATCCACCAGCAACTAGAGATATTTCCTTTTTAGTAAATAAAAGCTTTGTGCCAAATAATTATTTTGATTTGATTCGTGAGACAGTTGGAGAAGATATGATTGAAGAAGTAAAATTGATTGATAAATATGAAGATGAAAACAAGTTTGGCAAGGATACGGTAAGTTATACTTATAGAATTGTTTATCGTTCTTTAGAAAAAACTTTAAATTCAAATGAAATTGATATAATGCATAAAAAACTAGAACAAAAAACTACCGAGATTTATAATGCCAAAATTCGCTAATTCTCAAAAAATATATTATTATTTAAATATAGTTCATAATTCAATATAAATGCACATAGCGTCAGAGATTATAACTCATATTTTTCTTTTTATAGCTTTGTATTTAGAAGTGTTTTTTTTGATTACTTATTTTGAATCTAGAGATAAAGAGCATAAGTTATCAATATTAAAAATGCCTAAAAAGTGGCCTAGCGTCTCTATTATAGTGCCTGCTTGGAATGAAGAAAATACTATTCTTAAGACTATTTTTTCTCTCTTAAAAATAAATTATCCTAAAGATAAACTTTCTATTATTGTTGTTGATGATGGTAGCACCGACAATACTTGGAAAGTCGTCCAAAGATTTGCTCGCAATAAACAAGTCAAACTTTTAAGGAAGGAAAATGGTGGCAAATATACTGCTCTTAATTACGCCTTGTGTTCCATAGATACAGAATTAGTGGGTTGTCTTGATGCTGACTCTTATGTTCACCCAGAGGCATTAAAAAGAATTGTGGCTAAATTTGAAGATAGAGAAATGATGGCTGTTACCCCATCTATAAAAATATTTGAACCGAAAGGTATCTTAGGTTTTATCCAAAAAGGCGAATATATTTTTGGTATCTTTTTAAAAAAAGTTTTTTATCATCTAAATGCTCTTTATATTACTCCCGGTCCATTTTCCATTTTTCGTAAGTCAGTATTTGATAAGATAGGCCATTATCGTCATGCTTACAATACCGAAGATATTGAGATTGCTATGAGAATGCAAAGAAATGGTTTGAAGATTGGTAATGTCCATGACGCTTTTGTTTATACCGTGGCCCCTAATACTATTAAGACTCTTTTTAAACAGCGTTTGCGTTGGGCTTACGGTTTTTTGCAAAATGCTATTGACCATAGGGATATGTTTTTTAAGTTACAATATGGACATTTGGGGATAATAGTTTTGCCAGCTGCGGGTTTTTCTTTCTTTTCCACCTTGTATTTTTTTGGAGCTATTATTTTTGATTGGCTTAGTTCTCTTGTTGTCGCTATAAAAAAAATTGCAACCATTGGCTTATCGTTTCCAAAATTTAATTTTG
>Ga0208375_1002284_pt1 | contig 18493 bp, 17 predicted proteins | sample RifOxyD1_FD_184038 | JGI IMG/M metagenome (GOLD analysis project Ga0208375, IMG submission 184038) | Soil microbial communities from Rifle, Colorado - Rifle Oxygen_injection D1 (SPAdes) | ecosystem: Environmental > Terrestrial > Deep subsurface > Rock core/Sediment | place: Rifle, Colorado... | reverse complement strand
TTTTTACAAACTATTTTTCTGAAAATTTATTAGGATTCCTGGTTTATTAATTTTTTATAAAAGAATATAAATATTTTTAAAGTTCGTTTTCTTGGACTTTCTTATGAAAGGATTAACTGAATTTTTAGATGAACATTCTGGTGAGGAATTTAGTGTTGTTAACTTGCAGTATAGCCGGAAGAAAATTTATGCTCTTAAAATTGAGAGTCCTTCCAGCGAACAGGTATTTGAGTTTACTCATGCAACCGGAAAAAATGTTGCAGATTATGTTCAGGGATATATTGATGCTTTGGGCTCTCGGAATTATCTTATTAAATTTGATCCGAAAGAAGTTCTTCTTAAAACTGAAAAGATTATGAGCGGTGCAGATTTTTATTTGGATAATGTTAATTCGGAAACAGCCGTGGCTTTATTGAATAAAGGTATGGAAGATGATAAAAAGTTTGAAGAATTAATAAGAAGGGCTGAAGCAAAAGTTAAGTCTAAATAATCTCAAAAGTTTTATAAACATTCTTTTTCTAAATATTTTATGTTATGGATATTTTGGTTGCTGATTGCATTGGTTGCAGTAGTTCTAATTGCACTTTTCATTTATTATAATCGGTTTGCTGTTTTGTCGAATAGAATTGATAATTCTCTGTCGCAGATTGATGTTCAGTTGAAACGAAGAGCTGATTTGATTCCTAATTTAATCGAGACTGTTAAGGGTTATGCGAAGCACGAAGCTGGAATTATGAAAGAAGTTACCGATGCGAGAAAAGCTTTGGTTGGGGCAAAAGATCTCGTTAAAAAAGTTAAGGCTGATGGAGTTTTGGAAAATGCTCTTGGAAGATTATTTGCTATTGCTGAAAATTATCCTCAATTAAAAGCCAATGAAAATTTTGCTAAGTTACAGGAAGAATTAGCTTCAACAGAAGACAAGGTTGCTTATTCACGACAATATTATAACGATAGCATTTTAAGTTATAACACACTTTGCACAACTCTTCCTGGAAAATTCTTTGCTGGAATGTATGGACGGAAGGAAAAAGAATATATCAAGATTGCTCCTGCTGAAAGAGAAAATATTAAAGTCAAATTCTAATCTTTTCCATTGCGAACAAATAAATTCGTTCGGAACGTGAAGTTGTGAAGGTAAGGTTCTAACAAGCTTTCCAAAAATGCTCGCCGATGCAGTCGCTTCGCATAAAGTAAAATTTTAAAACATAAAAGTTTTTATATGATAATTCTTTAAAATGAATATGAATCTTGGTTATCGTTCAATGAATAGAAAGAGAATGTTCGATGCAGAAGGTTCTCCGTATGTTTCGGGTAGGTTTTTCGAGGGGAAAAATCTGATCTGGGTTTTACCCCATCCCGATTCTGACGAAGCGTGGATGAGTCCAGCATATAGCATAGACCCAAATAAATCTAATGAGGAAAATGCTTTTGAGAATTTTAAATTAGCTTACATTGATGAGGTAGCTTGTTTTGGTACTTGGCTAAGAAGATTTATGCAAAGAAGTAAAATGTTTGAGAGAAGAGATTAATCAATAAAAATAAAAAAATGGTGAAACAAAAAAGAGGAAATAAAAAATTTAAATTGTATTTGGTTATTTTTTTATCTTTGATTATTTTATTTGGAGGAATTTTTTTAATTTATCAAAATTATTCTGAAAAAATAACCGGGGAAGCTGTTAAAAAAATTGTGCCAAGATTGGCTAATTCAAATCTGGCTTGCATAGATTCTGATGGGGGGAATTTTCCATATATAAAAGGAGGGGTTAAATTTAATGGAATTATTTATTCTGACTACGGTTCTTATTCAGGTAATGGTGTTGAAGGTGGAATTTATGAATATTCTTGTTACAATGATCAAAAATATCTTAATGCTCTTTTCCCCTGCCCATTAGGAATAATTGATGGTGATGGGGCTTGTAAAAAATGTAGAGACACCGATGGAAATAATCCTTTTGTGGCTGGAGTTCGGTCTTTTATTATTATTAATAATGATAATTCTATTCAATATTCTCCTGATAATTGTGCTAGTCAGAGCGTTTTACATGAGACTTACTGCTCTCCTTCTGAGGATCTTCCCTATGGCATGGATTATGATTGTCCTTCGTTGACTGGAGGTTTTTGCGAATTAGGAAAATGTGTTGATAGAAATGGAAATCCTTGGGTTGCAAATGTTTGTGGAAATGGTATTTGTGAAGATGAATCAAATTATATTGAAAATTCAGTTAATTGCCCTCGGGATTGTGGTGCACTTGGAAGGTGTGATTCTTCTCATTCTACTTTTTATTCTCCATTAGATACTGTTTGCAGAGATGACTGGCCAACAGATATTGGTCCTGTAATAGATATAAAATCAGGAGATATTCCTTCGTGTAATCTTTTTGAAGTTTGTAATCCAAGCATAGATTATATTCTGAAAGATGCAACTATGTGCTGTTCAGGAAATGTTCCTAATCCTTGGATAAGAGGTAAACTAAGTGCATGTAGTTTTGCCAGAGCAAATTCTAATTCGAACAATAAAAGATGTATGGGATTATATTTGATAAAATCTTTAGGTGAAGAGGGGGTTTATATGAATAATTATTTTTCTCCTAAATGGTGTTGTAGTTCTACTACTAACCAAGGATGTATTGATAGTGAAACGGAAGAATCTTTTTTTGGAGAATGTAAAAGTCCGGGTTCAGATATTCCCGGTGTTTTTACTGAAAATGCTAAAAAACTTGTTTGTGAAGAACCAAGTGATTTTTTTTCCGCATATCATTGGGAATCTGATACTGATATGAGCAAAAATTCTTGCAAAAATTATGACTGGCCTGCTCATGTAAGTTTGAATATAATTAAAACAGGAACATGCACCGACTATAGTGTTGCTTTGACAACTCTTTTAAGAAAAGCAGGATATATGAAAAATGAGGTTTTTACCGTAATGAGTGACAATCATAAATGGAACGCAGTAAAACTTCCTGGAGATAACAAATACACTTTTGCAGATACCACTAACGGACATAAAGACAATGCAATTATTCTTAATTCTCTTCCAGGTAATTATCCATATTGTAATAGCATCCGCAAAGGATATTATAATGATAATGGGCATATTGGTAACAAGAATTATATTAATCTAAATCAAATTTATGGATGTTCTCAAACTGAAATAGGGTTCATACCTGACACAAAAATTTCAAAAGTAAAACCTTATACTTTGTCTGTAGTAAATCAATCAGGAGTTTATGTTTCTAAATCTTATTCTGTTGATGCTTCTGGTTTAATCAGAACAAATATAGAGGTAACAAATAAAAATAATAGGACTAAAATAATTAAAATTACTGAACCGATTGAAGGCGATTTTAAAATAAATTATCTAATCAAACCAAATAAGGAGAAGGTTAGCTATCTTGGTGAAGAGTATGGAGCAGGTCCTAAAATAACAGATGTTTCTTGGGAATTTAATCTTGCTTCAAATAAGAAGCAAATAATTTCGTATACTATTCAAATGCCTGCTGGAAAAAATTTATTAATCTCTCCAAAAACTTCAGTTTCTTTTGAGGGAATTGACTTGAAACTAAATAGTAAAACTATTCAGATTACATAAAAATGAAATCAAAAAATAAATTAATTTTAAAATTCTAAATTTGTGATTGGTTCAATTTCATTCGAAGTCTTCGACACGTTTATAACCCTGTTATTTCTTAAAAATTTAAGATGAAAACAAAAATACTCTTTTCAGTGTTTTTAATCCTTGTTTTAGGATTAACTGCGGTGTATGCTCTTAATGAAGAAAGCGATGAATTAGAAAGTTCGACTACAAACTTAATTGGTACTCCAATAGATTTGATTATTTCAGATTCAGTTGAATTAAAAGATAATTTTGAATTAGAGGGTATTTCTATTTCCGGAGATTATCTGCTTTTGAGTGTTAGTTATAGTGGAGGTTGTCAAAATCACGAATTGAATGTTCTATGGGATGGAGAACTAATTAAAACTTCTCCTTCACAAGTAGACTTATATCTGTATCACGATTCTAATAATGACTTATGTGAAGCTGAAATTTCCGAGATATTTTATCTGAAACTTTCCAACTTTAATCAGGATGAACTTGTGATTAATTTCTTTGATTACAACAATGTTAAATATGTTGTTGAGTATAAAAATAATGGTGTAAGTTTTGTTAATAGCGGTAATAGCAGTGTAGAAAAATCAGTGTGCACAGACGATGCTAAAATTTGTTCTGATGGTTCTGTCGTCGGAAGAATTGGTCCAAACTGCGAATTTCAGTCTTGTGCTTTTGTCGAAGAGAATAATAATTCATGCAGTAAAGATTTGAAAGTTTGTTCAGATGGGACAATTGTTTCGAGTTTTTCCTTCATGTGAATTTTTTGAGTGCCCGTCGGGAAATGAGTGTGAATTAATCGGGCTAAGAATGAACGGAAATTATTGTTCTGTTAATAAAACATTAATGCTTCAGCAGTCGGAAGATTCTGTTTGTGAAAATAATTTTGAATGTGACAGCAATGTTTGTATTTCTGATAAATGTGTAAGCAGCAATTTCCTCGAAAAAATTTTCAGTTGGTTTAAAAAATTGTTTGGCTAATTTTAAATACAAATATTTTTATAGTTGAATTTTTTAATAAACTCATGGACGAGAAAAAACAATCTCTTGGAGAAAAATTAAAAAGTGGGTTAAATCCTTTTTATTTATCAATGGGGGGTTTAGCACTCTTTGCTTTTTTGGGAAATTTTGCATGTAATTATATCCTAGGATATTGCGGACATAAAGATGAAGAAGAGAAAATAAGAAGTTCAAAAGTGTGCGAATTAAGATTGCCTAAAAGTGATTCTTCTACAGATTGGATGACTCGTTATCTTGAAAACGAGGGGAAAGAATTCAATCCTCGCTTATTGATGAGGGAATTATATGGGCTTAACAATAAATTTCTTTCTCCTTTTGATTCTGGCTTTAAAAAAGATTTAAATTTTTCTGAAAAAGAAAATAGTTTTTTTGATTTTACTGGCGACGGAAAAATTGATTTTGGGGGATTGGAAGTAAAATTTAGAAATATAGATGGAATGAATCACACTCAGTTTAGTTACGGACCTCAATTTTAAGACAGCAGATTTTTATACTTAAGTTCCTTAAACTGATTATTAACAAATCGTTTTCAATGTTAATTACGAAGTATACCCCACAGCTTGCTGTGGGGACAAAACCAACAAATAAATAAAATCTACTTGGTTTTGTTTAGGCATGGAAGATGAGTTGAACAAAGCAAATCATAAAGTTTTCAAAATAAAGTATCATTTTGTTTTCTGTATAAAATATAGAAAAGATTTATTTCTCGAGGAGAAATATTTAAATGCAATAAAAGAAATTTGTTTGGAGATTGAAAAAAGATATTACATTAAATTTGAAACATTAGGTTTTGATGAAGACCATGTTCACTTTATGTTGCAGTCAGTTCCAAAATATTCTGCATCGAAAATTTTTCAAATTGTAAAAAGCATAACTGCAAGAGAAATTTTTAAAAGATATGCGGAAATAAAAAAAGAATTATATGGTGGAGAATTCTGGAGCGACGGAGGATTTGTCGGCACCGTTGGTGAAGGAGTAAATGCCGAAGTAATTAGAACTTACATAAAAAATCAAGGTAGAAAAAATAATCAATTGAAATTATTGGATTTTATCTAGATGCCACACAGCTTGCTGTGTGGAGGTTCACTTAATTTTTTTATTTTAATTTTTATCGTTGCTCACTTTCCCCATTTTTATTTGTCTTACCCACTTTACTCGAACCCTCGATTTGATTTTTACATTTCAATGGGGATTTCTTACCAAGAAATCCTACACTGGCAAAGAAGGTTTATTTTCTTAAATCGAAAATTCTCTACTCAAACTCTCGATTTGATTTTTACATTTCTAAAATTATTTAAATCGAAAATTCTCGCCCTCTTCTCTCAACCTTTCTATTGTGAGCAACTCTTTTTATCTAATTAACTCTTCGAATTTTTTTTCTGTTTTCTTCAAATACATACTCTTACCTAAATCTACATAACTATACTTAATTATACCGAAATAGCAATATTTAAAAAGGTAAATGATTTTGTTTGAAAATGCAAAAGAGGGTTACACTTAATATTGATTCTAAAGTATATTCCGAATTTCAGAAGTTTTGCGAGGACAACGATATTATTATTTCTAAGAGAGTTGAACGATTGATGAAGGCAGAAGTGGAGGATAAAAAATGAAATCCAAATTTTTATTTTTGTTTTTTGGAATTTTCTTGATTTTTATTTCTGTAAATTTGATTTCAGGTTTTGACATTTATCTTGCTGACCATGGAACAGATGTAAAAAATTCAAACGGAATTCTTTTGGAATCTGGAAATTTAACAATTGAGATTTACGATGCTATGGCTGGCGGGAACCAAATTTATTCTCACGTTTTTACTGACTCAATTATTAATGGTTCATGGAATGTTCAGATTTCAACGACGCTGGAATATGGAAAAATTTATTACAAAGATTATCAAATCAATGGTGAGGATTTGGATTTTGATTCAAATGAACGGCTCGAATTCAGTTCTCCTCTTGGTTATATTAATAATGTTTCAACAATAAATTTTTCTTTAATTAATTCTTGTCCTGCTGGAAGTTCTATCCGATTGATTTATGAAAATGGTTCTGTTGTATGTGAGACAGATGATTCTGGAAATGGAAGTGGAAGTTCCGATTTAACAAATTATGCTTTGAAAAATCAGTCAGAAACTTTTTCTGGAAATATTACGACGACGGATACTGGTTTTTTTGGTTGGCTCGGAAGTTTAACGTCGAGAATTACAAAATTATTTGTTCAGGATATTGACGCTTCTGGAAATGTAAATGTTAGCGGAAATGTGACTGCAACAAAATTTATTGGTGATGGAAGTTTATTAACTGGTTTGTCGTCAGGAAGTATTTATACTCATTTGAGCAATTTTACAGACAATATTAATGCAACTTCTACATTTAATTCGACTTATGCGGGATTAGTAAACAATGAATCTTATTTATCAACGTATAATTTAACTTATGCGACGTGGGCTTATAATCAATCAGTTGATTTAACAAATTATTACACTAAAATTCAAATTGATAATAATTTAACTTTATACTTATTGAAAACAGACCAATCATTTAATGAAACTGCTTTACTAAATTCAATTAACACTTCGACAAATATCAAAGCTCTTGGGTTTTATAATTCATCTCAAGTTGATAATTTAATTTCAAGCTCAGGAAATTTGTCGTGGAATGAAACCAGAGCAAATCTTTTGTATTCAAATATTCAGTGGAATTACAATCAAACAAAAATGGAATACGAATACAATCAAACAATTCCAGCAAATGCTTATACTGATGCAACAAACAATTCATTAGCAAGTTGGATTAATTCAAACTTTCTTTTATCATCTATTTTCAATGCAGAAAACATTTCAATCTGGAATGCAATCAATGGAATTTCTGGAGATAACTCAACATGGAACGAAGCATTAGCAAGATTGCTTTTCCCATCGAGAGAAGAAGTTAATTTGTCAATAACTGATTTAGGTTTGAAGAACGGATTTAATTCAACTTACAATTCTACTTATGCAGGTTTAATTAATAATGAAAGTTATTTATCGACATATAATTCAACCTACAATGGAATAGTTTTAAATAATTCTTATTTGAATAATGAAACTTATAATTATAATCAATCTCAAGATTTAACCCTTTATGCTAAATATCAATTTACTTCAAATAATTTTAATGGTTCTGGAAATTTTACGACGACAGGAAGAGTTGGAATTGGAACGACGGATTCAACAACTAAAGTAGACATATACTCAACAGGAACTTCAACTACTCTCGGACAGCTGGATACAAATTTAAGATTAAGAACAGGAACATCGACGGCAAACGATGGAAATGAAATATCTTTTGCTGGTCTTGGATTTAATAGTTCAGGACTTTCCAAATCCATATTCGCTTCAATTTCTGCACCTGTTTTAGCAAATAATATTAATACAGGAACAAGAGGTTATCTTTCGTTTTCAACGAAGTCGGCACAGGCAGATACAACATTAACAGAAAGAATGAGAATAACTGGCGACGGATTAGTTAATGTTACTGGGAATTTGAATGTTGTCGGGAATCTATCCGCCACGAATGTTGTTGGTTACGACGGAACGGTTTGTGCTTCTGGTTGTGAATATACTTCAATAGCGACGGCAGTAACGACGGAAGGAGTGGGGAAATCAATATTTGTAAAAAGAGGAACTTACTCTGAAACAACTAATATCACAATTCAGAATAATCAGAATATTTATTTTGATAAAGTATTAATTAATTTAGCGACAGAACAACAAATTGATATGCTTTCAACTGGTTATAATGCTACGCTGTCTGGAGATTTATACGTCGCTGGTGATGGATATAATAGAAGATTATTAGATGTTCGTGTTGATAATGTGAACGCAGAAAATTTATTATTAACCATTTCACCAACGTCTGGATTAGCAATGATTGCAGACACAAGACAAGTTTTTACTTGGGGAAATGCAAATCGATTTAATATAAAATATACTCCATTTACAATAACTTCACCAAACGCAGGATATACTGCACAAATATTTTCAACAATAAGTCAAAACTCAACTTACAAAATTGAAATACCTTCAGTAACTGTGACTGGTGGAACTGGAACTGGTGGAGTAACAGGGGTGGTGGTTGGCGACGATTACAATAATATCGAAGTCAATGTTAAATATATTACAACTGCAACGGGAAATACTGGAACAGGTGTCAACTTAATCGCAGGTGGAGATAGAAATTCAGTTAGAGGAATTGCTTATGGATGTGATGCTTCAAATTTAACAAATTCAGGAACAGCAAATAATGTAGCTTCGGTGGTATCAACATAAAATGAAACTTAAAAAAAAATTTATTTTTATTTTGTTTATTTGTTTAATTAGTTTTGTTTCTTCTTATGGATCAAGCAATGAAAATTATTCTGTTAATGTGTTTGTTACTGGTTTACAATCTTCTGACTCTTTAATTGGAAATTATAACGGAACAACTTTTTTGAATGTGTATTCTGGACAAACAGGAAATGCAAATTCGACAAATTATTTCTCTAACATCGGACCAATTGGAAAATTTTTGGGAATCATTTTGAATTTACCTTATTGTGGGGATGGAACGTGTAATAATGGGGAAACTTGTTCTTCTTGTGTTGGAGATTGTGGGGCTTGTCCAGTAAGCCCAGGTGGCGGTGGAGGAAGTACAACTTCTACTGAAATAATTAAACCAAAATGCTCTCTGGATTCCGAATGTGGTTTAATGAAATACTGTTCTAATGGAGAATGTTATAACGCTGAATGTTTTGAAAATAAAGATTGTTCCGGCGACAAAGCTTGTTGGGAACACAGATGCGTAAAATTATTCGACGTGAAAATAATTAATTTTTCGTCGCCAGTTAAACTCGGAGAATTTTTTGAATTTAGTTATTTCCTTAAAGGCATGGCTAAAATCGAAAATGATGTAAAAATGAATTTTTGGATTGAACAGGATGGAAAAAAAATAAGTGAAGGTTCGGATGTTATTTATGTTGGAAATTTCGAGGAGAAAACTGAAAACGCGAAATTATTTATTCCGAAAGATATTCAGTCAGGAAATTATAAATTTTATACCGAGCTTGATTTTAATAATTACAAAGCAACTTCTTATAGAACAATTTCAATTCTTGTAAAGGGCGACGAGGTTGAAGTAAGAAGTGTTCCTTTACCTAATTTGACAACAGTTTTACTTATAGGTATTATGGCTTTCTTGGGTTTGATTGTTCTATTGATTTTCTTAATTGAAAGAAGACAAATTAAAAAAGCGTTGCATGCCGAAGGTGTTGTGATAAAGAAACATAAAATCACGACGACAATTCTTTTTTCACTTTTAGGTTTGTGCTTAATTTTATTTTTATTTTTCAGAGATAGCCTATCTTATCTTTTAGAAAAAATCGGTTATTTATTTCAATCCACTTTATTCTTTGAATCTATAACTTGGATAAAAGCTCATTTGATTTTATTCTTTGCATTTGTAATTCTTATTACTTATTTAATCTGGTTAATTATTTATTCTATAAGAAGAAAGATGAGATATAAAAAATACGGATATTAATTTTTATTTTTAGATTACATTCAATACATACAGAAATCTTGAACCGATTTGTAAGTGTGAAGTTCTTTTTCTAAAAACCACAACGCTATTTCTAATTTTGCGTCGTCTTTATTCGCTGATGAATGAACAACATTTCTTATTGCTTTTTGACCAGCGTCAGCTGAACTGTAACTATGATGTGCAAAATCTCCTCGGATTGTTCCGGGTTGTGCGGATTTTGGTTCTGTTGGTCCGCAAATTTTTCTGACAACTTCAATAACATCATTTCCCTCAAGAACGAACGCAACAACTGGACCCTCGACGATAAATTTCAAAAGATTTTTCCAAACTGTTTCGCCATGTCTTTTTGCGATGTCATCTTCTCTATAATGTTTTTTTGCAAAATTATCATCCACCCAAATCATTTTCATACCAACGATTTTCAAACCAGCATTTTCAAATCTTTCAACTATTCTTCCAGTCAATTGTCTTTTTACTGCGTCGGGTTTTACCAAAACTAATGTTCGTTCTACCATGATTTATTTTTGTCGGGTATGTTTATAAATTTTGTTGTGCGAATTTTACAATTTCAAAAAAAAAACGTTTATAAACTATAATCACCTATTTTCTTAAGAAAGATGGTGAACAATAAAATATTCTATATTCTGGTTTTTGGAATTTTTTTGGTTGGTTTCGTATGTTCAACTCTACTTTTAGATTTCACAGAAACTTTTACTGGTGTGAACATTAATTCCACACGATTTGCCAATTTAACTACAGGAAATTTTAGTATTTCTCAAAATGGTTTTTTAATAATTCAAAATCTTACTGCAAACAGTTCGATTGCTTATTCGAAATTAACTGAAAAGCAAGCAAATATCAACCTTTCAAGAAATTTTACTATTACTTTGTCAATCGAAATGACTGATACAACGTCTACACTTGATGATGGAGATATAATGGCTTCTTTAATCTCAATAAACAGTTCCTTAACTAATTCTTCTATGTGTGGGATTATCTATGTAGTTGATTTGGGAGATGTTTATACTATTTCTATTTATAATTCTTCTATAACTCTCCCCGATGTTCCCCCGGTGGCTTATTCTGAAATTTCCGGTGGAATTGGGAATGTTACTATGACATGGAATACGAATACAAAAATGATAAATTGTTCTTTTTATAATGGAACAAATAGTGTGAGTGTTATAGCCAGTGATGAAAATTTGTTTTTTCAAAATAATTCTCAACTCAATTTAATGGGGTATATTGACGGGATGGTTGGGGCAGACACTTATAATTTTTCAACCCCTTTGATGACTTATGCTGGTGCTGGTTATGGTTCTGGAGCAGATAATGGAAATGCGAGAGTTTGCACAAGTAATAATTCTGCAAATTGCGTTTCTACATCTATTGCTGCAGCAGTGAATCAAATTACAACTCTTGATGGAATCTCCAATTTTTCATTGTGTCTTTATAATACTACAACAGGACGTTCTGTTTTAGTTGCCAATACAACTTTCAGTTCCAATGCTGATTGTGTTAATTATGTGGGGAATGTTACTGGAATCCAACCAACTTTTGTCAATTTGACTATGAATAATGTTTGGAATGCGACAGTTATTCGAGGGAATTATACTATTGGGATGGGCGCTGGACTAACTGCAAACATTGCTCCTTTCCCACCTTATCTGAATTTTTCACATACTTCACTTGGGAGTTCGTATTACTCCACATTTGACAATTTAGTTTTTGCTGTTTCGGATAATTTGGTCCCGGAAATAATTTCCTTTGTTTCTCCAGGGGTAACTGTCTCAGCGAATAGAAGTATAAATAACATCCCCGTTAATATTTCCTCGACAGATGATTATCTTATAGATTCAATTTTAATTAGATTATACAATTCTTCAAAAGCACAGATAAATTCGAGTTTACAATATTTTGGTAATGTATCTGCTTCTTCTAAATTTTTCAATTTTACTTCTCTTTCTGATGGGGTCTATTATGTAAATGCAACTGTAAATGACACTTCTAATCATGTGAACGATAGTATTACTTTAAATATAATTCTTGATGTTACTGCACCAACTTTAACTCTTGAGAAATCTTCTTCAACCTTGAGTGCTATTACTTTTGTTACAACTTGTGTTGATGTCACTTCAGGTATTAATGGGGGGTGCTTGACCGTTTCAAGTACATCAGGAGTTGTTGAAGGGGATCAAGTAACTGGTTTGGGTTGCGGCACAACAGTAACGGTTACTCTTAATGCTTCGGATTACGCCGGCAATACTGCTCAAACAAGTACTGATATGGCAACGAGTGAATGTTCTTCTAGTAGTTCGGGTGGAGGTGGGGGTACGCCTTCTTTTTGGACAAATACTTTTGTTATCGATGCAACACAATTTAATGCGGGATATTCGAAAGATACTTGGGTGAAAAATAGATTCCAGTTTAAACTTGGAACTGAAACACATCATGTTGGAATTAAGAGTGTTTCTTTAACTTCTGCAGTTATAGAAGTTGCTTCAACCCCTCAAGAATTTACAATGAACGTTGGAGAAGAAAAGAAATTTGATTTGAACACCGACGGGTATTATGATTTAAGTGTTAGACTAAATTCAATTACTAATGGGAAAGTAAATGTTAATTTAAAAGGAATTTTGGAAAAAGTATCAGTAGCTTCTAATTTAGATGATGCCCAAAATCAGGATGTTTCATCGGGAGATGAGCAGAATGAACTTGGTCAAGATATTATGGATAAATCTTTGATTAATTACAAACTTTGGATAAGTCTTGCTGTTTTAGTAGTAATTTTTGTTTTGATTATAATTCTCCTTCTTAGTAGACATAGAAAGAAAAAGAAGAAATAAATTTTTAGACTTATTTTACTGACGCTCGCCGAGACTCTCACAAGTTCGGTCCCAACTTTGTGCGCAAAGATTGGCGCAGTCACTTCGCGTGAAGAAAAAGAAGAAATAAATTTTGGAATTTATTTCACTAACGCTCGCCAACGTGGTCACTTCGTGTGAAAGTAAGAAAACAAAAATTAAAGTTTTCTTTCATAGACGCTCGCTAACGCGGTCGCTTCGCGTGAAGAAATAAATTTTTCCGATTTATCTAATCTTATTTAACTTTCCGAAATCATAGACTTTGCCGGTTTTTTCATCAATTAAATAAGTTTTAAATTTTTTTAATACATCTTTTCCCACAATTGACCATCCCTTTTCTCGATAATACTCTTCATCTATATCGGTTCCTTCAACCATTGGAAAAAAACTTGGAACAACAATTACTGTTTTATTTTTCCATTTTCCGATAAGAAATGCTTTGAATTTTTCTCTTTTAACATTTGATTTGTCTTTAAGATAAACTGCGGGGTGAACATGCCCCATCACAATCGTTTTTATTTTTTTATTTAGAATTTCTGGGAATAGGAAATTTCCGTGTGTGAAACATAAGTCTTTTTCAATGTAATAATTTTGATACTTATAATTTTTAATCTCAATTTTGTCATGATTTCCACGAATTAAAATTATATTTTCTTTCTTTACAAATTTTTCGAGAAAGTTAAAGAAATTTATTATTTCAAAAAATTCTCTTTTATCAAAACTGAAGTAATGTTTGATGTCTCCGAGAAGAATGATTTTTTTTATTTTTTTCTTTCCAATTTTTTCAATTATTTCTTTTAATTCTTTTTTTGTTTGTTCTAACTGATTAAATGGAAACTGGATTCCTTGCTGTTTAAGCATTTGTTCATAGCCTAAATGTAAATCTCCGATTGCTAAAATTCCCGACGATGGAAAGAAAATTGATTTTGAGATAAGGATATAGTTTGATTTCATAAAAATTAAAAGAAAAGAAGATTTTTAGACATTGTGAAATGAGTTTCTTATCCTGCCCGAACTCTTGATTTGATTTTTTCGTTGCTCACTTTCCCCATTATTATTTGTCTTACCCGCTCTCCCTCTTCGAGATTTCAAATTTTAGTTTGTTTTTTTGTGAAATCTCTCGACCTTTCTGTTGTGAGCAACTCAAAATATTTTTTCCAACGAAAGTTTCCTACTTGCTACTTCGCCCACCTTCGACGCTTTGCGTCATTTTGCGTTCGCTTCGCTCACGGATTTTTTTAGAGTGATATCATCGGAAGATAATAGTCGCTCCACTCCTTTTTAGGAATTGAATTGTTAGAAATTATTTTTTCTTTGGTTTTCTCTTTTTGACTGGAGAAACTTCAACTTTCTTTTTGTAGAAAAATTTAAAAATTAGACATTAAATTGTATTTTATGAAAAATTTAATTATTATAATGGCTGGACTTCCAGGTACAGGAAAAAGCACACTTGCTTCAAAATTAGTAGATAGTCTTGAAAATTATGATTTGTATTCTTTATTGAATATTAGAAGAGATCTTGGACATAAGAAGTATAATTCTTATCAAAATGAGAAAGTGTTCACTGAAATGTACAGAAGAATGCAATCTTCTCTTGTTCAAGATAAAAATGTAATCGTTGATTCAACTCATACAACGGTTAATAGTAGAAGAGATTCTTATGAAATTGCTCTTAAAAATAATGCAAATGCCTTAATTATTGAATGTTTTTGTTTAGAAGAGGAAGCAAAACTGAGAATAAAAAAAAGACCCAAAAATGAGGGTATAATTATGGAACCTCGAAATCCAAGAGTTTATGATAAACTAAAAGATAGAATGATTAAAATTGATTTAGATGAATTGCCTGGGGGAGTGAGTTATGTGAAATATAATTCAGAGACATCTGAATTTGAGAAAGTTAAAATTGAACCTGAACTTATGTTTTTTATTGATAAGTTAGAAAGTATTGTAAAACTTAAATAATTATTTACAAATCCTTAAAAAATAATTCGAAAAGTATTTAAGCAGAGAATTTATTAAATGATTATATACGCTCATCCTTGCTTCGGCAAGGGATGGGCACTTTTTTAAAATGAAGCGGATTTCTATATTTATTGACGGGAACAACTTTTATTATGGGTTAAGGAAAATTTATGGAAAAAATAAAAGTTTAAAGAATTTTAATTTTGAAAAGTTTTGTTCTTTTTTATCGAAAGGGGAAAAGATTGTTGATATTTTTTATTACAATGCTGAACTTGATAAAAATGAAAATTCAGAAAAATTCGAAAGTCAAAAAGAATTTTTTGACAAATTAAGAAAAATAAAAAATTTTCATCTTATTTTGTGCAAATTATTGAAAAGAAACATAACTGGAACAGGCAAATTTTACTATATTATAAAAGAGGATGATATAAATATGGCCGTTGATATGGTTGGAGGAGCTTGTGAAGATAAATTTAATATTGCAATTGTTGTTTCTGGCGACGGAGATTTCGTTCCCGCAGTGAAGGCAGTTCAAAGAAAAAATAAAGAAGTTGAAAACGTTTATTTCAAAAATAGTTCTTCAAGAAATCTAAAAACTAATTGTAATAATTCTTTGGAAATGACAAAAGAAATTCTTGACAAATGTTTTGATTACAAATCCCTATAAACATCTTCGACGCTTTTATTTTCGTAACTTGTTCCGAAGGCTTTTTTCTGGATTTCTTCCTGATAAATCTTGTGCATTCTTTGAAGGAATGCTTGTTTGTCCTCGATTTTTAACAAATCCATGTGTCCCTGAATTAAAAGCCCGAGTGAGAATGGCGACGGAATTCTGACTTCTTCAATTTTTACTTTTACTTTTTTTTCGCTTATCCACCCCAAAACTTTTTTTGTGTTTTTCAAATCCATCAAATCTTCTATTACTTCCCGCTTTGCTTCTTTCAATATCGGAAATTCCTGCGAGATTTTTTTAACTGCGGCGATTAAAAAATGTGATTTCATTTGCTGTCGTTTAACTGATTTTTGCTGTCCTTTGTAACTTCTCAAAATCATTAAACTTCTTGTCGCACAATGACGGAATCTTCGTGTCAGAATATCTGTTTTTTCAATTGCTTCTTTCAAAGTTTTTTCAACATTTTCTTCATTGAGATGTTTCAGCGCCTTGTCTATTGGTAAAATTTCTCCAGCAAAATAAAATCCTCTGTCGGAAATTCCCATTTCCACATCTCTTCCACCGATGAGACCCATCAAGTAAGCGAGAGCTCGCGACAAGGCATCATTGACTCTTCGTCCGTACATGCTGTTTACTAACAGATAACTTTTCTTTTCTTTTTCATCTCGATATTTTTCTATGAGAATTAAATTTTCATTTGGAAAATCTGCGAACTTAAACTGCTGATAAAAATAATTATAAATTTCCAACGCGATGTTATCTTCGACATAAAGATAACTTTTTATGAATTCAAGCATTTCTGCTTTTGATTTATCTTCAAAGAATCTATTTTTCATTTCTCTTCGGAATTTATTTATTTCTAATGCTGAATCAAAACTCAATGGCAACATTTCTGAAAACCACGACGGAATTGTTGGTGGTCTTTTTACTTCAGAACGTACATAAAGATTCATTCCTTTAGTGTATTCATATCGGTATCTTTTTCCTCCGAGAACAAAAACATCTCCTTTTTTCATTCTGCTCAAAAATGATTCATCTATTGCTCCAATTTTTTCGTCGCTTCCAGCCATTTTTACTGTGATAAATGATTCATCGGGGATTGTTCCGACGTTTGTCATGTAAATTATTCTTGCCATTTTTCCTCTTTTTCCGATGGTTTTTTCTTTTTGGTCATACCAAATTTTTCCATAAACATGACTTTGTTCTAAATTATATTCTCCGGTGAGATAACTTATTACTGACATAAAATCGTCCTTGGATAATTCTTTGTAACAATAACTTTTTCTCAAAACTTTTAATATCTCGTCGATTTTCCAGACTTTATTTATTGTCATTCCAAAAATTTGTTGAGAAAGAACATCTAAACAATTGTGTGGAAATTGTATTTTGTCAATTTTTCCCTCAATCATTTCTTTTTGAATTATTGAACATTCGACTAAATCATCTAAATCCATGACGATAAATCTTCCTTTGGTTGTTTCATGGAGTTTATGTCCAGCTCGTCCAATTCTTTGAAGTGCTCTCGACGATGCTTTTGGACTTCCAAGCAAAATAACTAAATCAATATAACCAATGTCAATTCCAAGTTCTAAAGAAGTTGAGCATACGACGACTTTCAACTTTCCATCTCTTAATCTTTCTTCGACGTCAAATCGATTTTCTTTGCTTAATGATGAGTGATGCGCAGCGATGTTGTGGTCTCCATATTCCGTCGGAAATTTATCTTTCAAATAGTTTACGACTCTTTCCGTTGCTGAACGAGTGTTTGTAAAAACTAATGTTGTTCTATTTTCTTTGATGAGTTTGTGCATTAAATGATAAGTTTCTGTCCATGGATTTTCGTGCGTTGTTAAATTTTCTACGGGAGTTAAAACTTTCACATCGAATTTTTTGTTTAATGGAACTCGTGCGATGAAAACTTCTCTTTTTTCTGCACTTCCTGTTATGAATTCGGCAACTTCTTCCAGGGGTTCAACCGTCGCGCTTAATCCGATTTTTACTGGAAAAGTTTTTGATAAATCATTTAGGCGTTCTAAACTCAAGCTTAAATGAACGCCTCGTTTGTTTCCTAATGAGTGAACTTCGTCGATAATACAGAATTCAATGTCGCTGAAAAAGTCTATGAACTTTTTTGTCGTTAAAGAAATTGCCAAACTTTCCGGAGTTGTGATGTAAATGTGCGGGGCTTTTCTCGCCATTTTTGCTTTTTCGGATTGAGTTGTATCACCAGTTCTTAATCCGACGCGGATATCTTGTAATACAATATTTTTTGATTTTGCTAATTCCTGAATTTCTTTCAATGGCTCGATTAGGTTTTTGTGAATGTCGTTGCTTAATGCTTTCAGGGGCGAAGTATAAATCGCGTAAATTTTATTTTCGAGCTTGTTTTTTTCTGCAAGAGTTACCAAATTATTTAATATCGAGAGAAAAGCGGTTAAGGTTTTTCCGGAACCCGTCGGTGCAGATATTAAAATATTTTTTCTTTCGTGAATGTACGGAACTCCGAATTTTTGACTTGGTGAAAAATCTTCAAACTTTGAAAAAAACCATTCCCGAATAAGTGGATGCAATTCTTTCTTTATTTCTTCTGCGTTTTTTTCTTTTGCTGGAAAAGTTTTTGTCATTTTTTTTTCTTGAATATTTTTTATGAAATTTTTTGGTAATCCCACCCTGCTCGCGACCTCGCTCAATTTAAATCAGTTCGTTTTTCTTATTCGCGAAATCGCTCGCCCGCCCATCGGCGCCTTCGGCGCAATTCTCTCACGAAAATTTTCATTTCGTCCTTTAGGCTGTGAACAATTCTAAGTTA